>Ga0209673_1000112_pt1 | contig 179676 bp, 157 predicted proteins | sample AraplaCol_mMS_r2_2_FD_184274 | JGI IMG/M metagenome (GOLD analysis project Ga0209673, IMG submission 184274) | Arabidopsis root microbial communities from North Carolina, USA - plate scrape MF_Col_mMS_r2 (SPAdes) (version 3) | ecosystem: Host-associated > Plants > Roots > Endosphere | place...
CCTTCGTCTTGTCGTCCTGGTCTTCGTCGTTCATTCGAACCTCTTGGAGATGAATTCGGGTTCCTCGCACATAGTGCGACTCAATGCCTAAAACAATGCGGGAAAAACACAAGGCACCGAAGCGATGCAGATATCCTTAAGAAGCCGCGCGCCGTTCTGCAAGCCTTACTGAATTGTAACGGTGAAAGGCTTTGAAAAGCCAAAATCGGTTCCTACCTCAGCCTCACGCGGCAAACGCCGCCAGCGCATAACCCCGAAATCGGAATCGATTGTCGGAAAGGATTATGCGCAGTTTTAAATTGATAGAGCGTCCTTAGCGCGTCCTATCGGACGCGCGGCGCTCTAGATCATTAGGAGACAGGACATGTCACCGGAAGAACGCCAACTGCTGACCGCCCTCTTCGACCGCGTGCGCACCGCCGCGGCCACACCGCGCGACCGCGAGGCTGAAGCGCTGATCGACCAGGCAACGCGCGAACAGCCATCGGCCACCTATTATCTGGCCCAGGCCGTCATCGTTCAGGAAAAGGGGCTGGAGGCGGCCGCCAATCATATCAAGGAACTCGAAGAGCATATCCGCCAGCTGGAAGCCGGCGCCAGTGAACACCACCAGGCCGAACAGGGCGGCGGCTTCCTGAGCTCGATCTTCGGCAATACGCAGACCCAGCAGCCCGCGCCTGTCCCCTCCAACCCCGGCCCATGGGGCCAGGCCTCCCGCGGTTATGACGAGCCCCGTGGCTACGACCGTGATGCCCGCCAGCCGCCGCAACAGCCGTCCGGCCCCTGGAGCCAGCAGGCCTATGCGCCATCGGCCGGCGGCAGCTTCCTGCGCGGCGCGCTCGGCACGGCAGCGGGCGTTGCCGGAGGCATGCTGCTTGCCAATTCGCTGAGCGGCATCTTCGGCAACCACATGTCCTCGCTCGGCTGGGGCTCGCCCTTCGGCGCCAACCCCTTCGGCAATGCCAGTGCGCCGACCGAAGAAACCGTCATCAACAATTATTACGGCAACGACGACACCCGCCAGGCCTCGGACAACGCAAGTGACGACAAGGACGCCAACGTGCAGCAGGCCGACTACGACGATGGCGACGACGATTATGTTGACGATTCGTCCGGCAACGACGTCACTGATGCTTGAGGTTTAAGGGCCAAGGAACGGCGCCAGTTGGTTTTACATGCCGCGCTGTTGCCCGGCCCTTCGCTTGGGCTCAGGGCGTTCGCCGCTGCAATCGATTCACTGGATCGATTGCTCGGGCTTTGCCCGACCGCGGCTCACCCACGCCCGCGATAGGTGGCAACACCCTGCTCCGGCAGCCACACGCCTTCCGGCGGCCTGCCCGTCTGCCAGAAGACGTCGATCGGAATGCCTCCGCGCGGATACCAATAGGCGCCTATCCTCAGCCACCGGGGATCGAGCAGCTCGACGATGCGCTTGGCGATGTAGATCGAACAATCCTCGTGGAAAGCGCCGTGATTGCGGAAGGAATGCAGGAAGAGCTTCAGCGATTTCGATTCCACCAGCCATTCGCCCGGAATGTAGTCGATGACGATATGGGCGAAATCCGGCTGCCCGGTCATCGGGCAGAGCGAGGTGAATTCCGGCGCGGTGAAGCGCACAACGTAGTCGGTACCGGCATGGTTGGACGGCACTTTTTCAAGCACCGCCTCCTCCGGCGATTGCGCGGTTTCGGTTTGCTGACCCAGCATCGACAGGCTGGAAACATCGGTACTCGGCATCATGCCTCCTTGACGACTTTGACGCGGATGCCGTGAGCCTTTTCGCCCTCGGGCTCCACGTGAATTGCGATAGTGGCGCCCTCGTGCACTGCCCTGATGGCATCCTCAAGGCGATCGCATATATCATGCGCCTGTCGCACGGACATCCCGCCGGGCACCACCATGTGAAAATCGATGAAGGTGACGGTGCCCGCCCGCCTCGTCTTCAGGTCATGCACGCCGATGGAGCCCGCCGCATGGGTGGCGATCGCCTGCTTGATCGCCTCCTCTTCCTGTGGCTCGACCGCCTGGTCCATCAGCCCGCCGATCGATTGCGAGATCACCTTCCAGCCCTGATACAAGATGTTGACGGCAACGAGGATGGCAAGCACCGGGTCGAAGATCGCATAACCTGTCGCCAGCGCCAGCAGCAGGCCGACGAGCACGCCGATGGAGGTCACCACATCGGACATGATATGCTGACCGTCCGCCATCAGTGCCGCCGAGCGATGCCTGCGCCCAGTGCGGATCAGCAACCGCGCCCAGATCGCGTTGATGACGCCGGCCGCGAAATTGATCGCAAGGCCGAGGACGGGTGCATCCAGCATGCGCGACTCGGCGAGATAACCGATCGCCTCGGTGACGATCAGCAGGGCAGCGACGACGATCAGCACGCCTTCGGTGACGGCAGACAGATATTCCGCCTTGTGATGGCCGAAGGGATGGTCGTGATCGGCAGGCTTCTGCGCATAGCGGATGACGAAGAAGGCGACGAAGGCGGCAACGACGTTGACCGAGGATTCGAGCCCGTCGGACAGCAGCGCCACCGATCCGGTCACCCACCAAGCCACCATCTTCAGGCCCATGACACCGAGCGACAGCGGAATCCCCCACATCGCCAGCTTCCGAACCGTAAGATCGCCATTGTCACTCATATCGTTCCCCTGCGGTTGCGAATGAATTGCAGAATTCAAGCCGTTGAAACGCAAAACCGCCCACGCGAATGTCGCGCAGGCGGTTCAGTTAAGGGTGATATGGGCGATGACGGCGGATTTGTCAAAGGGGAATGACAAGTCGTTCACAGGCGTTGCCGTGTCCGGTCGGAAAGCGGCATACTGAGCGATCCCGCCGATGCTCCCTACAGCGCAGCTTTCAAGGTGGCGGGTCGGAAAATACAGGCTGCGGCCAGCGTAGAAGAGCGGCCTGCCCTGCAGGCGTCAGGGCATAAACGCCTTTTTCCATGCGCTCGAACCATCCGTAGACGTTGTCGCGCAGGATCGGGCCGGCCTTGGGCGTAAGCGCCTTCATATCCCGCGGCCGCGCCAATCCCCGCTCGAGTGCGGCGGCGCACAACAGCGCCTGCTGGCGATAGGCGGTCATGATCGGCGCCCGCGAGCCGCCGCCGACGGCCGGATCACCGCGGCGGCGCTGATGCTCCTTGACGAGGCGCGAGCGCCGCTTCGGATTGGTGCGCGGCATCGGCGAGACGGAGCTGACGATGACGCTGACCTCGCCGCCATCGGAAACGCCGAGCATGCCGATGCCGAGGCGCCGGCAGAGGTCGCGGTAGCGTCTGTCGGCCTCTCGCCCGCGCCCCTTGGCGGAAACGCGGGCCGCGATCCAGACCTCATCGCTCATCGCCGCCCGGTCGACCGCCTGCAGAAGCAGTTCGAGGTTGAAGGAGAGTTTGAGTTCGCAGACCACCACGACCGGCGGCTCGCCATCGCTCAACCCCACGAGATCGCATCCGCCGACCTCGCCCTTGACGACATAACCGGCCGCCTCCAGGAAAGCTTTGACCGGCAGGTAGAGTGATGTCTCCATGCTGAAAACCGCGCCTCAGGCGGCGTTGAGATCGGCAATCTCGCCATATCGCGCGAGCAACCGCGGCGACGACATGTCGCCGGTTTCTTCATCGACGATTACGGCATAGGCCGCCACGCCGACGAAACGCTGCGCCATCGCCGAAGCGATCTTTTCCGCGCTGACGGAGGTCGATGCCTGGCGCATTTCACCGGGCACGAGATTGCCGCGGTTCTTACGATAAGGGAGAATGATGAACTTTTCAGCATTGGCCACGGCGACGGGCTCCGATTGATCGTTCCTGAAATGTTCTGATTTACGGGAAGAAGTCAACCGAACTCTGATGTGAACGCCGCTGACCCGCCTTTCCCTTCCCGCAAAGCAGGAAGGGAGAGGTGGAATTGCGCTCAGGCAGCTTTGGTCTTCACCTTGCGCGCCAGATGCGCCACCACATTCTCGATCATCCGCATGCCGGCATCGCCGCCGAGCGTCATGATCGATTCGGGGTGGAACTGCACCGCGGCGATCGGCTCCTTCTCATGTTCGATGCCCATGATCGTGCCGTCTTCGCTTTCCGCCGTGATGATGAACTCGCGCGGCAGCGTCGAAGGATCGGCGAAGATCGAGTGGTAGCGGCCGACCGTCACCTCCTTCGACAGGCCGGAGAAGACGATGCCCGGCTCCAGCACGCGGATGCGCGATGGCTTGCCGTGCATCGGCAGGGCCAGATGGCGCAGTTCCCCACCATAGGCTTCGGCAAGCGCCTGCAGGCCGAGGCAGACGCCGAAGATTGGCAGATTGCGCGCCCGCGCCTTCTTGATCGTCGCCTTGCAGTCGAAATCCTTGGGGGTTCCGGGGCCAGGCGACAGCACGACGAGGTCGGGATTCAAACGGTCGAAGATTTCCTCCGGCACCGGCGTGCGCACGGTCGAAACCGTCGCCCCCGTCTGGCGGAAATAGTTGGCGAGCGTGTGAACGAAGCTGTCCTCATGATCGATCAACAGGATGCTGACACCCTTGCCGACGCTTGCGACGTCGCGCTGGATCTTGCCGGAATTACCGGTCTTGGCATCGCGGATGGCGGAAAGCATGGCGGAGGCCTTCAGTTCGGTTTCGGCTTCTTCTTCCTCTGGAATGGAATCATTCAGCAGCGTAGCACCAGCGCGCACCTCGGCGATGCCGTCCTTGATGCGCACGGTGCGGAGCGTCAGGCCGGTGTTCATATCGCCGTTGAAGCCGACCATGCCGATCGCCCCACCATACCATGCCCGTGGGCTCTTTTCATGGCTTTCGATGAAGCGCATCGCCCAGAGCTTCGGGGCGCCGGTGACTGTGACGGCCCAGGCATGGCTGAGAAAACCGTCGAAGGCATCCATGTCGTCGCGCAGCCGTCCCTCGATATGGTCGACCGTGTGGATGAGGCGCGAATACATCTCGATCTGCCGGCGGCCGATCACCTTGACCGAGCCCGGCTCGCACACCCGGCTCTTGTCGTTACGGTCGACATCCGAGCACATGGTGAGTTCGGATTCGTCCTTCTTCGAATTCAAAAGCTTGAGGATCTGCTCGCTGTCGGCAATCGGATCGTCGCCGCGCTTGATGGTGCCCGAGATCGGGCAGGTCTCGATGCGGCGGCCGGAAACGCGCACGAACATTTCGGGCGAGGCGCCGACCAGATATTCCTGATGGCCGAGATTGATGAAGAAGGAATAGGGCGACGGATTGATCGCCTTCAGCCGCCTGGAAATATCGGAAGGCTTGCTGTCGCAGCGTTCCATGAACTTCTGCCCCGGCACGACTTCGAAGAGGTCGCCCTTGCGGAAACTTTCCTTCGCCTTGGTGACAAGATCGGCATATTCGCCCGGCCGGTGATCGCTCTTCGGCGGAATGGAATCCGTATGCTGGAAGGGGTCGGGCGCGATATCCTGGGCCTTGCCCTCGGTCGAAACCCCGCCTTTTTCGAAATCGTAACGGTCGATCCAGGCCTTGGCGGCATAATTGTCGACGACGAGGATCTCGTCCGGCAGGTAGAGCACCATGTCGCGCTGGTCGGCGGGCCGCGTCAGCTTCAGATCGATCGCGTCGAACTGGAAGGCGATGTCGTAGCCGAAGGCGCCGTAAAGCCCGAGGCTCGCATCCGCCTGCGAATAGAACAAATCGGTCACGGCGCGCAGCACGGTGAAGACCGTCGGCATCTTCGAGCGCTCTTCCTCGGTGAACACCCGGTCCGGTGTCTTGACGGTCAGGTCGAGGCGACGGGCAGAGGAAGCGCCGAGCACAAGGTCGGCCACCGTCTTCAGCCGCTCGGTTACGAAGCCGAGGATCACTTCGCCACGTTCGTTAAAGGCTTCGATCCAGACGTCGCGCCCGAAGGAGGAGATGCCGAGCGGCGGATCGACGACGGCAGTATCCCAACGCGTGTAACGGCCCGGATATTCGTAGTTCGACGAGAACACCGCACCGCGGCGCTCGTCGAGCTTGTCGACATAGGAAGAGACCGCATCGCCGTAGGGAATCGCCCGCCGCTGCCGCGTGACGGATATCCCGCCCTTGGTCTCGTAGATTTCCGCACCATCATCCCGCAGGATCGTTACCATTGTTCCACTCCGTTATCGGGGCCCGGACGACAGGCGGCCATAAAACAAAAAAGCCGCCTCGAAGTTTCGGGCGGCTCACTCGTCGTCTTTGGACACGATTGGTCGAGGCCGCCTTAGCGAACCCACCACCAAACAGCAATGTTCAAGGACTTGATCATGAAAAATTGTTAGCCTGAGATCAGCCATTGCGCAAGAGGCGATTGCGGGATTGAAAAAGGGCGGCCCGAAAGCCGCCCTCCCCCAGCCTTGAAAGCGTGATCGCGATCAGAAAGTCTTGGTGATCGACACCTTGAACGTACGGCCCGGCTCCGAATACCATTCTTGCGGCTGCGACGCAGTCACCGAGGTCAGGTTGACGTCGCGCACGGCGAGCGCGTTGTAATGCTCCTGATCGAAGATGTTGTAGACACCCCCCTGGATACGCAGACCCTTCAACTGTTCCGGCGTCCACCATGCCGTCAGATCGACGACACCATAACCTGGCGCATCGAATGTGGTCGCAACATCGTCGTCAGGCATGGCTGCCGAGAGCGTCGAGGAAAGATCGAAACCGTAGTTGTCGTTGCTCCAACCGCCGCCGATGATCGCCTTGAAGGGAGCAACCGATCGCAAGTATTTGCCCGTATCCTCGTTGCGGCCATAGGCATAGGCAAGCGACGCATGCAGGTTGATGCCATTGTTGAATGTCTTGACGGCACTGGCTTCAATACCCGAAATTGTGGCCGCAGAAACGTTCGTGTAGTTGAACTCCGTAAAGCCGGTCGCGTCCCGGCTTGTCACCGTCTCTATAAAGTTCTGGTAGCGGGTGTGAAAAGCCGCAACCCGACCGGTAAAATCGCCCGTGTCGAAATTGGCGCCGATTTCGACGCCGCGGCCGATTTCCGGCTCCAGATCGGGATTGCCGAGCTGGGCGTAGCGGCCCGTCGGATTATAGAAGCGGCTGTAGAGCTCGTCCACGGTGGGTGCGCGGAAGCCAACGGCCAGCTGTGCGTAAAGCTGCACGTCGGGCGTCAGGTCATATGTGGCAAGGATCTTCGGCGACAGGCCGGCTTCCGTCCGGTCGTTCAGGTCCCCGAAACGAGTAAGCCCGGTATTGCTTGCGAAACTTCCGCCGGTCGACGGATTGTAGTTGAACCAGTCGAAGCGGAAGCCGGGTGTCAACGCGAAGCCGGTATTGCCGATTTCGATCTTGTCTTCGAAGGTCAGCCCCAGGTTCTGGCTGTCGACATTGGGCACTTCCGCCTGGTTGTTCAGCGCCGGGCACGTTGTGGGCGTCGGGCAAAGTGCCCAGCTATACTGGCTCCAGCTGGAAATGCCGACGTCGAGGCCCACGCGAACGGAGTGGCTGAGACCGGAATATTCGAAATCCTTCGTCGCCGTGCCGCTGAAGCCCCAGGTTTCGTTTTCTATCTGGTTGTTACGGCCATAGGCCACATTGGTGGTCGTACGGCCCCGGCTGCCGGCTTCCTTCTTCAAATCCAGCCAATAAAGCGTTGCGCGCGCACTGCTGAAGAATGCGTCGGAAGACTGCGCCTCATAATCGTAATCGAGAGAAACGCGGTCGCGGTCGCGCAGTTCGCGGCCGTCATAATTGTCGATCCGGAAGTTGCGCGGCGTCGTGCCGCCCTGGAGCTCGCGCAGGTCGGTCTTGAGATCGCGGCGGAAGCGTTCGGCCGTCAGGCCGATGCGATGACCGCCTTCCAGCTCCTGTCGCAGCTTGAAGAGCAGGTTGTGCTGGTCGAAATCGGCGGGATCCGCCTCGGTGCGAGAGCGGCCATAGCTGTCGTTGTCGCCCATATTGTCGCGTTCATGGCCCTTGCGGTAGCCGCCCTGAAACAGGATCGACGTGTTGCCGATCTTCTTGGCAGCGGCGGCCGAGCTGGAAATGCTGCGATTTTCGCTGTCGTATGTCGACTTGACGATCGCACCCCAATCCCGGCCTTCGGGAATGAGATCCTCCGGCTCGAGCGTATTGAGAACGATGGCGCCACCGAGCATGCCCGAGCCGCCCTTGCTCGAATCTGCGCCACGCACGATATCGAGCGACGACAGCGAATCGAAATCGAAGGTATCGCCGCCGCCATTGGCGTTGGCCGGCGCGAAAGCACCCTGGCGCGAACTGTTCGAAATATATGGGATCGGAATGCCGTCAATGGTGGTCAGGATGCGAGCGCCGGAGAGGCCGCGCAGGTTGAAGCCCGCGTCGCCACGCGAGTAGTTCACACCTGCATCGACGCTGCGGCCAATATCGTCGAAATTGGTGACCTGCTTCTCTTCGAGCGTCTTGGCGGTGATCTCGGTCGCAAGCGGCGTGTCGGCGACGCTGCCCGGCGCCACGCGTTTGCCCTTGACGACGATCTTCTGCAGGACGGTGCTGTCTTCTGCGGTGGCTTGCGGCGTCGTTGCCGGAGCGCTTTGCGCGAAAGACTGCGAAACAGGAAAAACAACTGTGGCTGCCGTGCAGACCAACAAAACCGAACGCCAATGCCGGACGATCATAACCTACCCTCTAATGATGATTACCGGGCTGGCTGGTCGTGGCGCGTCAAACGCTCGAGGGGCTGGCTGGGCTTTTGCGGATGAAGGCGACGCAGAATTTCTGCCTTCTTTTTGCCGCATAAAAAACATGAGTTCTATTGTCAACATAATCCGGCGATTTATGTTGAATAATATTATCAAGTTTTAACGATCTTCCTAAACGTTGCGCATTTGCAACGAAAACCGCCCTCGCGCATTATCCCTAACTATCGGCAGCAGGGAATCGGATGCGTTGAGAAAACTTTCGATACTGGCGATCCTGATCGCCGCTACCGCCTTTCTTGCCGGCGCCCGCTTGCCCCCACAAGGTCCACTGCCCCAACCTCGGCCCGATGCCGGCGAGACGAGCAGCCCCACCTCTGTCCCGCCTGCGGAGGCGGAACCGCCCGCGCCTGAAGAGGTGCCGGCCCCTCAGCCGAAACCTGATGTAAAGGCTCCGGAGGCACCGAGCCAGCCGTCGACGCCGGGGGCCGAACCGGCCCAGCCTGCGCCGGCCGAACCCATGCAAGGCCCGCCGCTGCCCCCGGGCAAGCTTGAAAGCCCGCAGACCCCGACTGAAGAAAACAAGCCGCCAGCCGAGCAGACGCTCGAAGAACAGCATCTGACGATCGAACCCGAAAGCGACACCGAGCACGCCGAATGCACGGCCGCACTCCGGGCTTTGGGCGTCGTCTTCAAGGAAACGCCGCGTATCGATGACGGCAACGGCTGCGGCATCGACAAACCGATCATCGTCTCCGAAGCCCTGCCCGGCATCAGCCTGAAGCCGGAAGCGACGCTCCGCTGCCCGGCAGCACTCGCCCTTGCCCGCTGGATGAAGGACAGCGTCATCCCGACCGCCTCCGCCGCCTTGCCGGAGCAGGGCCGCATCACCACCGTCAACCAGGCAACGGCCTATATGTGCCGCCTGCGTAATGGCGCCGGAACAGGCAAGATCTCCGAACATGCCCGCGGCAACGCCATCGATATTGCCAGTTTCCATTTCGAAAAGGGCGAGGATGTCGCCGTCCGCTCCCGCCGCGAGGATCCGACGCTCACCGGCGCCTTCCAGCGCACCGTCAGCGCCGCCGGCTGCCTCTATTTCACCACCGTCCTCGACCCCGAAAGCGACGCGGCCCACGAGACGCATTTCCATCTCGACGTCATCGAGAGGAAGGGCGGCTATCGCTATTGCCACTAATCATTTCAACGAGTTGCGGTTCACGCTTGAATCAGGCCGTCGAACAGATGAGCAAGCGTTCTGAAGATCAGAACAAGCCCTCGATATAACCCTGATCGTTCAGGAAAATCCGCTCCGCCGACGGCGATTTCGGCAGGCCGGGCATCGTCATGATCTCGCCGGTGATGGCGACGACGAAGCCGGCGCCCGCCGAAAGCCGCACCTCCCGCACGGTGACGACATGGCCTTCCGGCGCGCCGCGCAGGTTCGGATCGGTGGAGAAGGAATATTGCGTCTTCGCCATGCAGATCGGCAGATTGCCGTAGCCCTGCTCCTCCCATGTCTGTAGCTGGTCGCGCACCGCCTTGTCGGCCGTCACCTCGCCGGCATGGTAGATCTTCGAGGCGACGATCTCGATCTTCTCGAACAGCGAAATGTCGTCGCCATAGAGCGGCTGGAATTTCGCTTGGCCGGATTCAGCCAGTTCCACCACCTTGTGCGCCAGTTCCTCGATGCCGGCCGAACCCAGCGCCCAGTGGCGGCAGAGGATCGCCTCGGCGCCGAGTCTTGAGACGAATTCCTTGACCGCCGCAATCTCGGCGTCGGTATCCGAGACGAAATGATTGATCGCCACGACGACGGGCACGCCGAACCGGCGCACATTGGCGACGTGCCGTCCAAGATTGGCGCAGCCCTTCTTCAACGCCGCCACGTCCTCGGTGCCGAGATTCTCCTTCTTCACCCCGCCATTCATCTTCAGCGCCCGGACGGTCGCGACGATGACCGCCGCATCCGGTTTCAGCCCGGCCTTGCGGCATTTGATGTCGAAGAATTTCTCCGCTCCGAGATCGGCCCCGAAGCCTGCTTCCGTCACCACATAGTCGCCGAGCTTCAGCGCCGTCTTCGTCGCCGTCACCGAATTGCAGCCATGGGCGATGTTGGCGAAGGGTCCGCCATGCACGAAGGCCGGATTGTTCTCCAGCGTCTGCACGAGGTTCGGCTGCATCGCATCCTTCAAGAGCACCGCCATGGCGCCGTCGGCTTTCAGGTCGCGCGCATGCACCGGCGTGCGGTCGAAGCGATAGCCGATGATGATGTCGCCGAGCCGCCGCTCCAGATCCTTGAGATCGGTGGCGAGGCAGAGGATCGCCATCACCTCGGAGGCGACGGTGATGTCGAACCCGCCCTGGCGCGGGAAACCGTTGGCGACACCGCCGAGCGAGGAGACCATGCTTCTGAGCGCCCGGTCGTTCATGTCCATGACCCGCCGCCAGGTGATGCGGCGAATGTCGATATTCTCTTCGTTGCCCCAGTAGATATGGTTGTCGATCATCGCCGCCAACAGATTGTGCGCCGAGGTGATCGCATGGAAATCGCCGGTGAAATGCAGGTTGATGTCTTCCATCGGCACGACCTGCGCATAACCGCCGCCGGCCGCCCCGCCCTTGACGCCGAAACAGGGGCCGAGAGAAGCCTCGCGGATGCAGATGATGGCTTTCTTGCCGATCCGGTTCAGCCCGTCGCCGAGCCCGACGGTGGTCGTCGTCTTGCCCTCGCCCGCCGGTGTCGGATTGATCGCAGTGACGAGGATCAGCCTGCCGTCCTTCTTGCCTGCCTGCGCCGCGATGAACTCAGCGCTGACCTTCGCCTTGTCGTGACCATAGGGAGCGAGTTGCTCAACCGGAATGCCGAGTTTCGCCCCGATCTCGAAGATCGGCTTCTTGGCAGCTGCGCGCGCGATTTCGATATCGGATTTGATGGCTGGCATGGATGTCCCCCGTCCGACCTCCGCGGACGCAGAGTCGTTGTTTTCCCCTTATCGAGATAGCGAAATATCGGCGAAGTGTGAATAGCGCCACGCCTTGCGGCAGCCACGCTGGGCGTTTATGTGGCGGTCAACGATTGCGGTTTCACAGGGTGAAAACATGAAGTCACTGGAACTCATCATTGAGCGCATCATCCTGTCGAGCCGCTGGCTCCTCGTCGCCTTCTATATCGGCCTGGTAGCGGCGCTCGCCGTCTATGCCGTTTCCTTCGCCTACAAGCTCCTGAAGATCGCCTCCGGCGTCTTCGAGCTCGACGAAGCGGAGATGATCCTTGCCATGCTCAGTCTGATCGACGCAGCCCTCGTCGCCAGCCTGATCGTCATGGTGATGATCTCGGGCTACGAGAATTTCGTCAGCCGCTTCGATGAGGCCAGTGAGGCTGACAACGAGGTTTCCTTCCTCGGCAAGCTCGATTCAGGCAGCCTGAAGATCAAGGTCGCCTCCTCGATCGTCGCCATTTCCTCCATCCATCTGCTGCAGGTCTTCCTTAATGCCGACAAATATGCCGACGGCAAGATCATGTGGCTGACCTTCATGCACCTCGCCTTCGTCGCCTCCGCCGTCATGCTCGGCTTCCTGGAGAAGCTGATGAGCGTGACGTCGAAAAATGATTTGAAGGACAAGGGGTAAAGGGACGACGAACTGATTGTCCCACGTCAGTGAGTGGGCACACCGGCGTTCTTTTCCGCATCAATTCGAGGCCGCAGCAACAGGAGCGATCTCTGCCTCAGCTTTTCTGGGGCATCGAAGACTTTCCTTGGCATCGGGTCCACATAGGCGATCACCGGGCTCATCACCGTAAGGGATGATCCCGTTGACGATGCCAAGCTCGAGCGCCTGAGAACGAGGAATATTCTTTCGCTCAATCGAGGTCGCGAGCATCATCGTCTCGAAAGACTCGGCATTAACGCCCATCTCGTCGAAATAGGCGAAGAATTTCCTATCTTCAGCCGTCGTGGGTCTGACAAGGCCGATATCGGAATATCCGACAATCCGCGGCGTTCCGCTCATCAAGACGAGAGTACAGGTCGAAAGGCAGTATGCACCGCCGGCAGAGACCTCCCCCTCCGTCGGACCGCTTTTGGCCATGCTCGCCTTGCAACGCGGATCGAGCGTCGGGCAGTTCGGCAACCGCGTTCTGCCAATCGAGGTCTCCAGACCTGCCGCACGGATCACACGCCCCATCGCGAAAGCCGCATCCATATCCCCGCCATTGGACTGAAGAACGAGCGGCAGCTTTCTTTCGCCGAGCGTCTTCAAGATTGCCGCCAGCCGAGCCGGGGTATCCGGCGTGATGTCTCCTTCCGCAGAAATCCACTGCGTGCACTCCTCCTGGCAATTGCCATGATACATCAGGAGAAAGTCCATCGGCAGGGTTGTCGGCTGTTTCTCGCTTGTGTCTGCAGTTGCGGGCGCCCCAGCCGCTTCGACCGCCGAATGGCCGTGGCAGGCGGCATCAGTGGCTGCACCCGCCACGCAGAGCGGCATGCCCGGCCACTCATTGTAAGCCAGCATGTCGGTGTTCAGCCCCATGCGAAGTGCATCTGCTGGCGGTACGATAGTGATGCGATCGGGAGGGGTACTCATCATCAAACCGATCAGATCGGCACTGACGCCCATCTCCTTCAAATAGCCCGTCAGGGCAGCGGCCGCCTTCTTTCCAAGTTTAGTGGAACTACTCTGCCCCGCGGATTTGCGTCCAACCTCCTTGCGGGAAATTTCCGTCTTCTTGCCATTCACGATCTTGTATTCGATGCGATAGGAGACACGCTCTCTCTTGTAGACAGTCGTGATCTGGTGGACACCGATGAAAGCCCATTGCGACGAGACGCGCGAGGTACCGCCGGCGAAAGCCAGAGGACATGCGGAAAAGCAGTATGCGCCATCCGAATAGGTGACGCCGACCGAGCTGCCATCCTTTTCGATAGCGGCGGCGCAGCGCGTATCGTCCGCTGGGCAATCCTTCAGTCGCGTGCCTCCTACGGCTGTTTCCAGACCGGCCTTGCGGATGATCCGGCCCATCGCATAGGCAGCATCGACCTCACCACCTTCCGACTGAAAGACCACCGGCAATTTCCGATCCCCGATTTTCTTCAGAATTTTTCGGAGCTGGCCGGGAGTATCGGTGGTTATGCGCCCCTCTGCCGATATCCATTCAGGACAGTCTTCCATGCAGAGGAGGCTTCGTACGATGATGAAACGCATTGGCGCCTGCCCCGCCTGCTTCTTCTTCTCGGCAGCCTGTGAGATCGCGGCACCGATCGGCAAGCTCAAAAATAACAGGGCAAGTAATATAAGGAAAAACAGATGCTTGCGAAAAACAAAAATTGCAAAGCGCACGATTAAATCGCCTCAGTTATACATGAGAATACGATTAGCAATTGCATCGAACCGCAGCAAGCCAGATTTCGCTGGTGGTTACCGCCCAACCTCTTTCCCGAAGTGATTCTCTTCCTGTCCGGCTGCGTGAGATCCATCGCTCTGCGGCCACGCGGGAGCCAAAGATACCGCAACGCTATTTTTGCAAGTCGAAACTCAACCAAGACGCGATCTACTGTGACTAATTTTTCACAATTTGAATGAATCGGCTTGCGCCAAGTCGGTTGGGACTAGCATCCCGCCGCCTTTCTGTGTTTGATAGCGGTAACATTGGGGCTGCCGGAGGCGTACAAATGTCTTACATGACTACCTCTGAAAGACAGTCATTGCTTTCGGCAGAGCTTGCGACTGCACGAACACGTGGCCTCTTTGCACAGGCGCTCGGCAGAATCTCCACAGCCTTCGGATTGTCGCATGCGACGCTGATGCACGCCCCTTCTCCCGAAGACCTTCTTTTGAAACCGCTGCTGATCGAGAGTTCGCTTCCGGCCGCCTATGTCAGGGAGTTTGATCGCGCCCACATGATGCGCGGTTGTCCATTTGGCGTGCGGCTGAGAGAGTCCGCTGTGCCGCCGGTCTGGCACCTCAACGACACCGTCAATGGTCAGGCCTTTCCTGCCGAACTGCGTGCCCTGATGCTGCGCCATGCCATACCGGCAGGCGTCGCCATGCCGACCATCGCAGCCGATGGCCAACGGTTGGTCTTCTGGTTCTGCGGCGACCGCGCCGCACTCGGCCAGAGCGAGATCAATGAGTTGGCAATGATCATTCTGCATGCACTCGATGCATACAATGCAGTCAAACGCAACGAGGAATGCGCGCATAACGCGCTGTCGACTCGAGAACTAGAAGTTGTACGCTGGACTGCCCAAGGCAAAACCTCGATCGAAATCGGCCAGATCCTAGCGCTCTCGGACCATACGGTGAACGCCTATATGACGAACGCGATCAAAAAACTCGATTGCGTCAACCGCACCCAGTTGGTAGCTAAGGCAATTCGATTGAAGCTGATCAACTGAGGCATCAGAAGAGAGTCGGCACGTCGTCCCGTGATCTGGGGGAATCGTGTCTCTTCGTTTCGAACAGCCCGTCATTGACAAGACAGCGCAATCCCGCGCCCACATCGGCATCACCGATGCGGAAATTGTCCAGATGCTTGCTGCCTATCGCCTTTTCGGCTTCTGGCGCATCGACATCGAGACTGGACATTTCTTTGCAAGCGAGGATGTGCACACGATCTTCGATCTCCCCTACAGCGACGGCCCCGTCAATCTGACAGAGCTGATGTCGCGCATTCATGAGGAGGACCGCAGCCTCATCGCTCAAACCTTCGAAGAGGCGAGCCTTCACCGCGCCGGTTTCCATTTTGTCTATCGTGTCGACAACCGGCTTGGCGGCTACAAGGTGGTGCGCAGCGTCGGCCGCTTCCGTGACGATGAAAGTGGCAGCGGCATCGTCGGCATCACCTACGAATTCGTCGAGAAACTGCGTGTCGTCGGCTTCGAGGACAACACGGCGTCTCGCTGACTCGACAGCGATAACGCCTGATTAGCTCGTCTGTTGGACGCGCGGGATTAGCGGTCGAGCACCGAGCGGATTTCGACGAGGTTCGAGCGCACCCTCAGAATATAAAAGCCCATGGTGGCGAGATGGCTCGGCATGATCCAGCCATCCTCGCGCCCGTTCGAGATGATCGCCGGCTGGATGCGCAGCGCCGCCTGGAACTGTCGCATGGTCCCGCCCCAGATCGCTCCGAGATTGCGCTCCGACACAACTTGCGAGAAATCGGCCTGGGCAGCCGCCATAATCGCGTAATAGCCGTAGAGCTGGCCGTAGGCGAACCAGAACCGGTCGTCGGCGCGGGTATCGAACCAGCCGCGATTGTGGTTTTCCGAGCGCTCGGCAAGCATATCCGAGGTGCCGCCGAGATCGTTGGCGATGCGGTCGATGAACTGCACCAGATTGTCGGCACGGCCATCGAAAATGGCGTTACAGAGGGCGAGATCAGTGTTGAACTTGCGCAGGCTGCCGATCGCCGAGCGGTAATAGGAAGGCGTCGGCGTCTTCGGCCCGAAGGGATTGAACCCGAAATACCAGCTATATTCGTCGAACTGCAGATTGCCCCGCGCGCGCTGCAAGTCGTTGTTGATACCCGACGTACCGCGCACGCGCCCGAGCGTGTCGACAAGCTCCACCGAGGTCCGCCGGACCGCCTGGTTGACGCCGCGCTGGAACGACGCCTTGTTGTCGAGGAAGGGCGTGTGATCCCAGTCGATGCCGAAGAAGCCCATCTTGTAGAGCAGCATGGAGGAAATCCATGCGTTCTGGTTGACATTGAAATCGGTCAGATCGGCCGCGACGTCGACGATCGCCGAGCGCTGGCAGGTCTTTCGCGCGGTCGCATCGGCTCCTTCAGCGACCGGCACGTCCTGCCCGGCGGCAACCTTGCGTTCGGAAAGCCGGTACTGGTCGACGAAGGCGGTGTTGAAATTCGTCCAGATCTGCGTCTGCCAGAAGAAATAGCCGTAAAGCACGACGAACAGCGCCACGAATGCGATGACCGGCAATCGGATCATCCAGCTCCGGCGCTGATACCAGCCATGCGCGGCAAGAAAAGGCCAGAAGGCCCAAGCGGCAAACAGGCGGGCCCAGCGGCCGATCGTCTGGCCGATCAGCCTGAAAAAACCGGCAATCCCGTCAAGCATCGTCGTCTCCTGTCAGGGCGAGGCGAACATCGGGACATTGCCGCCCCGCTGCTTCCACATATGCGCTCGATGGCCCGAGCACAACAACAGCCTCTCGATTTTTCGGATTGAAGTTATGGCGAAAAAGGGCGCGCAACGCGCCCGGCGATCAGGAACGCAGGAAAGGCAGGTTGAAACGGAAGGACCTGCGCGCCGTGTCGATCAGAGGTGCTCCCGATGTTGCCGGCGGCGGCTCGGCATAGGTCGGAAACCGCCTGGCGAATTCGAGATCGGCGCGGCTCTTTCGTCGCTCCAGATCCTGGGCGACCAGCATGCCCTTTTCGAACAGCCGGATCGGCGCGGCGATATCGGGAAAGAGTTCTGGCTTGATCCGCATCTTCATGCCCGGCCGGTCGGTATCGACCTGCGCCTGGTAGATGATCAGCCGCTCCTCGACATCGATCATCAGCTTGCGCAGCAGCACGTTGCAGGCGGCGATCCGGCCGTTCAGCGAATCGACAAAAGCCTGGAACAGGCCGATGAAGCGCTCGCGCCGCTGGCTATCGTCGCGCATCTCGTGCTCGCCGGCGGAAATCCGCTCGGCCTCCGCCTTCAACGCCCGCCGCTCCGCCTCCATCTGCTCCCAATGCGCCCTGTTGCCATAGACGCCGATACGGCCCTGCGTCGTCAGCGCCTTGGCATTGAGCTCCTTCATCTTGAGGCGGGCGATATCGATGGAAACGACCAGCCGGCGCCGCTGCTCGACAATGTCGACGAGGCTGAGTTCGGCTGCCTTGTGCCGTTCGGTGAGCAAGGCGCGCTGGCCGGCGATCAGCCTGGCGAGCGCGTCCGATTTCGCCAAAAGATCGAGCAGCCGTTCGATGACGGGCGCCTCACGTACACGTGAGGTATACATGCGCCACATCCGCTGGCGCGACAGCCAGCCGGCCATCTTCTCGCGCAGCGTCAGCCCCCGGAAGCTGTCGAGATCGGCCGAAACCTCGGCCGTCAGCCGGTCGAGGGCAAAGACCAGCTCGGCCAGTTGGGCGTCGAGCCCCGCAGCATCGGCGATATGGGCCTGGAAGCGGACATTCTGCTCGATGAAGATCTCGTCGGCCGACCGTGTTTCGTCACCGCTAAAGGCGCCGATCGCAGCCACGCAATAGGCTCCCTCCGCCGCAATGCTCTCGGCAAGTCTGCCTGCGACTTCGTACTGGCCGTCGAATGGCGGGGGTTTGCGCACCTGATCTCTCCAAGGAATCTCCTGCTCAAGCTAGTCGCTTGCGGCGCCAAAGAAAACAGGCAGCTTCGCGGCTTCAGACCGGCTCGGCGATCCAGGCACCGTTCATCGCGTCGTCCCAATGCCTGCGGCAGAGCGAGACATATTTCTCGTTTCCGCCGACATCGATCTGCGCGCCTTCGTGCAACACTTTTCCCTCTGCGTCGTGTCGCACCACCATCGTCGCCTTGCGCCCGCAATGGCAGATGGTGCGCACCTCGCGCATTTCGTCGGCGATCGCCAGCAGTTCCTGCGAGGCCGGAAACAGCTTGCCCTGGAAATCGGTTCTCAGCCCGTAGACCATGACGGGGATACCGAGCCTGTCGACGACCCTGGCAAGCTGCCAGACATGGACAGGCGTCATGAAATGCGCCTCGTCGACGAAGATGCAGGATATCGGCGCCCCTTCGCCGCTCAACGTCGCGACCAGCCGAAACAGATCCTCGTGGGGCTCGAAGGGAATGGCGCTCGCCTCCAAGCCGATCCGCGAACCGATCACGCCCCGGCCCGCGCGCTCGTCGAAAGCGGCGATCAACTGCACGGTGCGCATGCCGCGCTCCTGATAATTATAGGAGGCCTGCAGCAGCATCGTCGACTTGCCGGCATTCATCGTCGAGTAGTTGAAATAGAGTTTTGCCATCCGATTTCTCCTTAATCGGCTTATTGAAAGCTCGGAATGGCAAAGAAAAGCCCCGTGGCGGCGATAATCACAGGAATCCACGCTCAAAAACCGCCGAAAGCCCCGAAAACAGGGCGTCGCGAAAAAATCCGCCGACGTCGCAATCGCATGGGTCGATACGACGCAAACGCACTGAGGTCGCTTGTCAAACTCGGTTATTGATGGTTGGCTTGGGAACTTAAAGACTGGGAGTCTAAAATGAAAACAACAAGCACATTCAAACTCGTCACTGCAACTGCCGTCGCCGCCCTCTCCGTTGCGACCGCCGCCTTCGCCGCAGATCCAGACAGCTGCTCTACGGTGCATTTCTCGGATGTCGGCTGGACTGACATCACCGCCACCACCGCCACCGCATCCGTCATTCTGAAGAGCATCGGCTATCAGACCGATGTTAAGGTCCTTTCGGTGCCGGTCACCTACACCTCGCTGAAGAACAAGGACATCGACATCTTCCTCGGCAACTGGATGCCGACACAGGAAAAGGATGTCCGTCCCTACCTCGACGATAAGTCGGTCGAATCCTTCGGCCCCAACCTTGTCGGCGCCAAGTACACGCTCGCCACCAACGCCAAGGGCGCCGAGCTCGGCATCAAGGACTTCAAGGACATCGCCGCTCACAAGGACGATCTCGACGGCAAGATCTATGGCATCGAGCCTGGCAATGACGGCAACCGCCTCGTCATGGACATGATCGAGAAGAACACTTTTGACCTGAAGGATATGGAAGTCGTCGAATCCTCCGAGCAGGGCATGCTCGCTCAGGTCGCGCGTGCCGACAAATCCGGCAAGCCCGTTGTCTTCCTCGGCTGGGAGCCCCATCCGATGAACACCAACTTCAAGCTGACCTACCTCACCGGCGGTGACGATATCTTCGGTCCGGATTTCGGCGGCGCCAAGGTCTACACCAACGTGCGGGCCGGTTACCTCGACGAATGCCCGAATGTCGGCGCGATGCTGAAGAACCTGACGTTCTCCCTCGACATGGAGAACCACATCATGGGCAAGATCCTCAACGACGGCAAGGAGCCGGAGGCTGCGGCTTCCGAATGGCTGAAGGCGAACCCCTCGGCGATCGAACCCTGGCTTGCGGGCGTCAAAACCCGCGACGGCAAGGGCGACGCGCTGGCGGCCGCCAAGACCGGCCTCGGTCTCTGATGACATGAACGGGGCGGCTCGCCGCCCCGTTTCATTTTTGTCCGATTGTTGTTTTTCTGGATAGGCGCGCCCCTTGAATTGGATCACCGAATTTAAGATTCCCGTTGGCCCCTGGGCCAAATCCTTCGTGGATTGGCTGACCTCGAACGGCGAATGGTTCTTCAACCAGATCGCCTTCCTGCTATCGAGCGCCATAGACGGCCTGCTCTTCGTGCTGCAGAAGCCTCATCCGCTGATCGTCATCGCTGCCATCACCGCCATCGCCTTCTGGCTGCGCCGGTCGATCGCGGTCGCCGTCTTCACCTGTCTCGGGCTGCTGCTCATCGTCAACCAGGACTATTGGAAGGAGACGACGGAGACGCTCGCCCTCGTGCTCGCCGCCACCTTCGTCTGTATGGTGATCGGCATTCCGCTCGGGATTGCCGCCGCCCGCCGCCCTTGGGTCTATGCCGCCATGCGCCCGGTGCTCGATCTCATGCAGACCATCCCGACATTCGTTTATCTGATCCCGGCGCTGATCCTGTTCGGCCTCGGCATGGTGCCCGGGCTGATCGCCACCGTCATCTTCGCAATCCCCGCACCGATCCGGCTGACGCGGCTCGGCATCATCTCGACGCCGCCTTCGCTCGTCGAAGCCGCCGTCGCTTTCGGCGCGACGCCGATACAGGTGCTACGCAAGATCGAGCTTCCGTTCGCCACGCCGCAGATCATGGCGGGCCTCACCCAGACCATCATGCTGTCGCTGTCGATGGTCGTTATCGCCGCCCTTGTCGGCGCTCCCGGGCTTGGCGTGCCGGTCGTCCGCGCGCTGAATACCGTCAATATCGCCAAGGGTTTCGAGGCGGGTTTCTGCATCGTCATCCTGGCGATCATTCTCGACCGGATGTTCCGCACGGCGGGTGAAGGAGGCGGCGCATGACCGCGGTAAGCTTTAACAATGTCAGCATCATCTTCGGCGACCGGCCGGAAACCGCGCTTGCCATGGTCGACCAGGGCAAAACGCGCGACGAAATCGGCGCCACGACCGGCCTGGTGCTAGGTGTCGCCAATGCCTCGCTGACGATCGAGGAGGGCGAGATCCTGGTGCTGATGGGCCTTTCCGGCTCCGGCAAATCGACGTTGCTGCGCGCCGTCAACGGGCTCGCGCCCGTGGTACGCGGCGATGTCGCAGTCTCGGCCGCCACCGGCTCCGTCAACCCCTACAAATGCAATGCCAAAGCCCTGCGCGACCTGCGCACCCACACCGTCTCCATGGTGTTCCAGCAGTTCGCCCTCCTGCCTTGGCGCACCGTCGCCGACAATGTCGGCTTCGGTCTCGAGCTCGCGGGCATGCCGGAGGCCGAACGCAAGGTCCGCGTCGGTGAGCAGCTCGAACTCGTGAACCTGACGAAATGGGCGGACCGCAAGGTCAACGAACTGTCAGGCGGCATGCAGCAGCGTGTCGGCCTTGCCCGCGCCTTTGCCACCGGCGCCCCGATCCTGCTGATGGACGAGCCCTTCTCGGCACTCGACCCATTGATCCGCACCCGCTTGCAGGACGAACTCCTGGAGTTCCAGCGGCGGCTGAAGAAGACCATCCTCTTCGTCAGCCATGATCTCGACGAGGCCTTCCGCATCGGCAACCGCATCGCCATCATGGAGGGCGGCCGCATCATCCAGTGCGGAACGCCGCATGACATCGTCAAGAACCCGGCCGACCAGTATGTCGCGGATTTCGTGCAGAACCTCAATCCGATCAATATGTTGACGGCGGCCGACGTGATGCAGCCCGGCCTCGGCCAGACTGCCGCCGGCATGAGCGTCAGCGCCACGGCCCGTGCCGCGACGCCACTCGTCGATGTCCTCGATGCCCTTGCCCGCCAGCCGGGCAGTATCGGCATCGTCGAGAACGGCGCGATCGTCGGCACCATCTCGGCCCAGGATATCGTCGCCGGCCTCACCCGCCATCGCCGCAAGCAGGACGCTTGATGTTTTCCGTCCGCTTTGCCACAAAGCGGATATGAAAGATCAGCCCTCGCCCTTACGCGAAACCGACGACGAGGCCCGCAAGCTCGCCCGCGTGCTTCTGCGCTCCGCGCGGCACGCGGCGATTGCCGTTCTCGACCCCGAGACCGGCTTTCCCTTCGCCAGCCGCGTGCTGGTCGCGATCGACATCGACGGCACGCCCGTCATCCTGGTTTCGAGGCTGTCGGCCCATACCAGGGCGCTCGGCAGCGACCCGCGCGCCTCGCTCCTGACCGGCGAGCCCGGCAGGGGCGATCCCCTCGCCCACGGGCGTCTGACGACCCAATGCCTGGCGGAAGCCGTCGAGCGCGGGCACCCGTTTTACGAACGTATCCGCACGCGTTTTCTCGATCGCCACACCAAGGCGAAGCTTTATATCGACTTCCCTGATTTCCTCTTCTTCCGTCTCAAGCCGGAGCAGGCCAGCCTCAATGGCGGCTTCGGCCGCGCCTACCAGCTCGATGGCAACGATCTGATAATCCAGTCGGCCGCGAATGAGGAGATCGCCGCCGCAGCGACGGCAGCAGTGCGAGATTTAGTAGAACGTCACCCCGATGTGGCCGAAAGGCTCGCTGACCGCCTAAAGGCGCCGGAATCGGGTTCTTGGCGTATTTGTGGTATCGATTCCTCAGGTTTCGACATGATTTCCGGCGATTTTCTGCTGCGACACGAGTTCGAAACCCTCGCTGTGGATGCCGATCACATTTGTTCAAACATATCTAAAATAGCATACTCGATACCTTAAATTTAGGTATATACAATCTTCGACCCCAGTTGCTAGTTTTTGGCATCAGTCAAAATCTCGGCTGAGGGGCCAGTGCCAGCACGCATGATGTACGTTTCGCATTAGGAAGATAACATATGGAAACCTCTGATTTGGCCGATCACACGAACGTGGCGGCAGCTTTATTGTCGGCCATGGCCAACCCGAAGAGATTGCTGATCCTGTGCAGCCTCGTGAAGGGCGAAGTCGCCGTCGGTGTGCTGGCGACGCAGGTCGGCCTCAGCCAGTCGGCTCTCTCTCAGCACCTGTCGAAACTGCGCGCTCAAAAGCTGGTCAAGACCCGACGGGACGCACAAACCATCTACTATTCGAGCACCTCCGAGCCGGTCATGAAAATTCTGGCAACGCTCGAAGATATCTACCTCGTGCAAAACAGGAATAGATCCGCCGCTTGATGATAGCGCTGACATGAATGTCGGCCGATGCCCTGCCGCAAGGGGATGTTTCCGGAGGCGTGGCAGCGATATTTCAGCACCTGAACATTAATGGCACGACCGGCAAATTTGCGATTTGCCGGTCGTGCTTTTTTCTTGAAAGCCATATTCTTCCTGCTCCCCTCACCGGAAAGACTTGCAGCATGACCGCGCCGAGGCGCTCGCCCGTGATCGAGCGAAGCAGCTTGAGCCTGCCGTCAGGAGGGGCTCCGGGACTTTTCCCGTTGACGCCTTGGGAAGCCCTGATAATTTGACCGGGCAGTAAAAATATGGGCGAGAAGCCCCCGGGAAAGGGCCGTCAGCGGCCAGGAGAACAGCATGTCCAACCGCCTCAACGCACCGAACGATCTTCGCGCCTTCTGGATGCCGTTTACGGCAAACCGCCAGTTCAAGAAGGAGCCGCGTTTGTTCGTCGGCGCCAAGGACATGTATTATACGACCCATGACGGCCGTCAGGTGCTGGACGGCACGGCTGGCCTCTGGTGCGTCAATGCCGGCCACTGCCGCCCGAAGATCACCGAGGCGATCCGCGAGCAGGCCGGCGAACTCGATTACGCGCCGGCCTTCCAACTCGGCCACCCCAAGGCCTTCGAACTGGCAAACCGGCTGGTCGATATCGCCCCGGAAGGCCTGAACCACGTTCTCTACACCAATTCCGGTTCTGAATCCGTCGAGACGGCGCTCAAGGTGGCGCTCGCCTATCACCGGGTGAAGGGCAATGGTTCACGCTTCCGCCTGATCGGCCGCGAGCGCGGCTATCACGGCGTCAATTTCGGCGGCATCTCGGTCGGCGGCATCGTCACCAACCGCAAGATGTTCGGCACGCTTTTGACCGGCGTCGATCACATGCCGCACACCCACCAGCCCGGCAAGAACAGCTTCACCCGCGGCGAGCCCGAGCATGGCGGCGACATCGCCACCGAACTCGAGCGTATCGTCACTCTGCATGACGCCTCTACCGTCGCGGCCGTCATCGTCGAGCCGGTGGCCGGCTCCACCGGCGTCTTGATCCCGCCGAAGGGCTACCTGCAGAAGCTGCGCGAGATCTGCACCAAGCATGGCATCCTTCTGATCTTCGACGAGGTCATCACCGGCTTCGGACGCCTCGGCGCCCCCTTCGCCGCGCAATATTACGACGTCAAGCCTGACATGATCACCGCCGCCAAGGGGTTGACCAATGGCGTCATTCCGATGGGCGCCGTCTTCGTCACCTCCGAGATCCATGATGCCTTCATGAACGGCCCGGAGCACATGATCGAGTTCTTCCACGGCTATACCTATTCCGGCAACCCGATCGCGTCTGCCGCAGCACTCGCCACGCTCGACACCTACAAGGAAGAGGGTCTGCTGACACGCGCCGCCGAGCTCTCCGACTACTGGGCCGATGCTCTGCACTCGCTGAAGGACTGCCCCAATGTCATCGACATCCGCAACACCGGGCTGATCGGCGCGATCGAACTCGACCCGATCGCCGGCGAACCGACCAAGCGCGCCTTCACCGCTTTCCTGAAAGCCTATGAAAGCGGCCTGCTGATCCGCACCACCGGCGATATCATCGCGCTCTCTCCGCCACTGATCATCGAGAAGCAACACATCGACGAGCTCTTCGGCAAGCTGCGGACGATCCTGCAAAACAACATCTGAAAAAGCTCGCAAGCTTCCGGCAACAGCGCCTGCGTCGCGCGTCAGAAAAGAGGCGCGGCGCTGTAAGCCCGTGCAGGCCCTTTTGTTGCGAAGATGGATGGATTTCAGTTCACGGCGGCGACGGAAAGGCAGAGGGCGAATTTCTTCAGGAGCCGGCGATCAAAATGCCCTTCATTGCCAAGCATCCACTTCAATGCCTGGCTCGCGCTCCATGGCGCTCTGTACGGCCGCACGGAGGTGATGGCGTCATAGACGTCGCAAATCGCGGCAAGGCGCGAATGGAAGCTGACCTGCTCTTCGGAAAGCTTGCGGGGATAACCCTTGCCGTCGATACGCTCATGATGGTTGAGGCAGACGTCTAGAACGATCTCCGATATGCCTTCCTGGCGTGACAGGATTGCGTGTCCCTTTTCCGGATGATCGCGGATCATCTTGATCTCGTCCTCGTCCAAGGGACCTTCCTTGTTCAGTATCTCGAGCGGAATTTCGAGTTTACCGACATCGTGCAGCAATCCCGCCGTGCCGAGCGCCTGCACGGTAGCCTCGTCAAGCCCGAGATGACGGCTGAAAAGGATCATCAGCGCACTCACCGAAATGGAATGCAGGAATGTCGCTTCGTCCCTGGATTTCAGACGCGTAACGCTCAAAAAGACAGTGGGATTCTGATCTATCGACTTGGAGACCGAGGAAATCACCGGAGCCACCTGATCTATGCTGATCCCGTCGCCGTGCTGGAGTCGACCAAAAACACTTTCCAGCACCTGCACGGATTTCTGGATGGTCTCGCGTGCCGCCTTGGTATCGATCTCGATATTGCCGCCCGGCAGGCCATCAATGTCGAGGCCTCTGCTGGTGTTGATGATAACACCTGTCATGCCGCTCTTGCGAAGCTTCTGGGCATCGATTTCACGGCGCAGGAGAAATCTTCGTTTAGACAGAAGAGGATCCTGCCAGGCACCCTCGATCGCCTCTACAAACATTCCGGTGCGCACCTGTCTGGCTTCGACCCGCTTGAGCATCCAGCTCTCTATTCCTGAAAATATCTCTCTGTTTATTTCGACCGCTCTTTTGCATCGCAGCAATATATGCGCGCACAATGGTTCTACACTAACTGGTAGAATCAAGTGTTAATCTCAAAGCGGAATTCGAATAGTCAGACAGATAGAGAGCTTCCGCGAAATTCGGGAGGGTTCATCGGCGCGCCGCTGACGCGGGGTACCGGCACCAAGAAAAAATGGAAAACGGCGCCGAGATCGATGATTTTTCGACGATTCGCGCCGAATCGGCTCGATTTTCGTTTCATTTTGTTATCATCTTGCGGAATCTCACCAAAATTCCTAGAAATCTTGGCGTTGCGCCCGTTCGAGCCAAACATGGCCGGAGGGCGCATTGATCGCGCCGATATCGATCGTCCTTGGCACGGCCTGAGGGTCGTTGAACGATCCGGAAAAACCGGCGCGGCACCTCATCGTGGGTCGAATGACCCCATCCAAGGAGACAGACAATGACCCTCAAGACATTGACGGCGACCCTCGTCGCGTCACTCGCCTTTGCGCCGCTCGCCCATGCCGATATCACCATCGGCCTGATCGCGCCGCTGACCGGCCCCGTCGCGGCCTATGGCGATCAGGTGAAGAACGGCGCTCAGACCGCCGTCGACGAGATCAACAAGAAGGGCGGGATTCTCGGCGAGAAGGTCGTCCTCGAACTGGCCGACGATGCCGGCGAACCGAAACAGGGCGTTTCCGCCGCCAACAAGGTCGTCGGCGACGGTATCCGTTTCGTTGTCGGCCCGGTGACCTCGGGCGTCGCCATCCCGGTTTCGGACGTGCTTGCTGAAAACGGCGTGCTGATGGTCACTCCGACTGCGACGGCCCCTGACCTGACCAAGCGCAGTCTCACCAACGTGCTGCGCACCTGCGGCCGCGACGACCAGCAGGCCGAAGTCGCCGCCCAATATGTGCTGAAGAATTTCAAGGACAAGCGCGTCGCCATCGTCAACGACAAGGGCGCCTACGGCAAGGGCCTTGCCGACGCCTTCAAGGCGACGCTGAACGCCGGCGGCATCACCGAAGTCGTCAATGACGCGATCACCCCAGGCGACAAGGATTTCAGCGCGCTCACCACCCGCATCAAGTCCGAGAAGGTCGACCTCGTCTATTTCGGCGGTTATCACCCGGAAGGCGGTCTGCTCGCCCGCCAACTGCATGACCTCGCCGCCAACGCGACGATCATCGGCGGCGACGGCCTCTCCAACACCGAATTCTGGGCAATCGGCACGGATGCCGCCGCCGGCACCATCTTCACCAATGCCTCGGACGCCACCAAGAACCCGGACTCCAAGGCCGCAGCCGAGGCGCTCGCCGCCAAGAACATCCCGGCCGAAGCCTTCACCCTGAACGCCTATGCCGCCGTCGAAGTGCTGAAGGCTGGCATCGAGAAGGCCGGCAGCGCCGAGGATGCGGAAGCCGTCGCGACCGCGCTGAAGGGCGGCCAGGAGATCCCGACCGCCATCGGCAAAATCACCTACGGCGAAACCGGCGACCTGACCTCGCAGAGTTTCTCGCTCTACAAATGGGAAGCCGGCAAGATCGTTGCTGCCGAATAAACCATCGCTGACCGTCGACGACCGGGCGCCCTTACGGCGCCCGGTTTCGTTTTGCGGCACTCGCTTGTGGCGGCAGATCGGTTATAAGTTTCGGAATCGGTTGCAATGTGAGCAATGCCATGACCACCAAGCTCGAACGTCTCATCGACCAGGGCGTCGGCCGCGTGCCGGCCGATATCGTGCTGAAGGGTGGCCGCTTCTTCGATCTCGTCACCGGCGAACTCGTCCTCTCCGACATTGCCATCGGCGCCGATCGCATCGTCGGCACCTCAGGCAATTATGATGGCGAGACCGAGGTCGATATTTCGGGCAGGATCGTCGTTCCCGGCTTCATCGACACGCATCTGCACATCGAATCCTCGCTGGTGACGCCGCATGAATTCGATCGCTGCGTCCTGCCCTATGGCGTCACCACCGCGATCTGCGATCCGCACGAGATCGCCAATGTGCTCGGAAGCGCCGGCATCGAATTCTTTCTCGAATCGGCGCTGGAGACGATCATGGACATCCGCGTCCAGCTCTCCTCTTGCGTTCCAGCGACCCATCTCGAAACCTCCGGCGCCGATCTGCCGATCGAGCGCCTCCTGCCCTACCGCCACCATCCGAAAGTCATCGGCCTTGCCGAATTCATGAATTTCCCCGGCGTGATCCACAAGGATCCTGTCTGCATGGCCAAGCTCGAGGCCTTCCAGGGCGGCCATATCGACGGTCACGCGCCGCTGCTGTCCGGCAACGACCTCAACGGTTACCTCTCGGCCGGCATCCGCACCGAGCACGAATGCACGACGGCCCGCGAAGCACTGGAAAAGATCCGCAAGGGCATGCATATCCTCGTGCGTGAAGGTTCGGTATCCAAGGATCTCGCCGCGCTGATACCCATTATCACCGAGCGGCTGTCGCCCTATCTGGCGCTCTGCACCGACGACCGCAATCCGCTCGATATCGCCGAACAGGGCCATCTCGATCACATGATCCGCACGGCGATCGCAAGCGGCGTCGAGCCCCTGGCGATCTACCGCGCCGCCTCGATCTCGGCGGCCCGCGCCTTCGGCCTCAGGGATCGCGGTCTGATCGCGCCGGGCTGGCGCGCCGATCTTGTGGTTCTCGACAGCCTGGAAAATTGTCGCGCCGACATGGTCTTCTCCGCCGGCCGCCGGGTCACCGATGCACTCTTTTCCTCGCGCAAACCGGTTGCTCCGATCGGCCTCGACAGCGTCAAGGCCCGGCCCGTCAACGCCGCCCATTTCGGCGTGCCGGTCGCCGAGGGTGAAACGCCTGTCATCGGCGTCATGCCGGGCAAGATCATCACCGAACATCGCCGCTACCGCCTGCCGGTCAGCGGCAACGAGACGACGGTCGATCTTGCCAACGATATCATCAAGGTCGCCGTCATCGAGCGCCATGGCAAGAACGGCAACCATGCCAACGGCTTCGTCCAGGGCTTCGGCCTGAAGAAGGGCGCGATCGCCTCCACCGTCGGCCATGATAGCCACAACATCTGCGTCGTCGGCGTCAGCGAGGACGATATGGCGCGCGCGGCAAACCGTCTCGGCGAAATCAACGGCGGCTTCGTCGTCGTCGAAGACGGCAAGGTCACCGGCGAAATCGCCCTGCCCATCGCCGGCCTGATGAGCCTTGAGCCCTATGAGACGGTCCGCGATACACTGCACCACCTGCGCAAAGCCGCCTTCGCGCTCGGCGCCACGCTCGAGGAACCCTTCCTCCAACTCGCCTTCCTGCCGCTGCCGGTCATCCCGCACCTGAAGATATCCGACCGCGGCATGGTTGACGTGGATAAGTTCGCGTTGATCGGGTGATGCAATTCTAGGGCTGATTTCGCAGTGGGCGACCTTTGAATGTTGCCTTCATGGTTACGGCAGAAAGAACATCAAACCCGCGCGCAAAACCCGTCGAGCGCCGCAAGCTTCACCGATCCCACGCCAGCCATCGCCCCGAAGCCCGGCATCTCGAGCGGTTCCTCAAGCACCACGCCATCAGGCAGGTGGAATTCCGCCGGTTCGCGCGTCAGGTTGAAGACGAAGAGTAGTTTTTCTCCGTCCTTTTCGCGGGTGAAGGCGAGCAGATCCTGGTTGGTGCCGATGAAGGTCATATCGCCGTCGATCAGTGCCGGATGGCTCCTCCGGAAAGCAAGCGTCCTGCGGTAGTGATGCAGCACCGAGCCGTCGCTTGCCTCCTGCATATCCACCGAAAGTGCTGCCTGCTCGTAAGGCACCGGCAGCCAGCTCTTTTCCGCCGAGGTGAAGCCCGCATGCGCTTTGCCCGCCTCCCAGGGCATTGGCGTGCGGCATCCGTCGCGGCCCTTGAAGGCCGGCCAGAAGCGGATGCCATAGGGGTCACGCAGATCCTCGAAGGCGAGTTCGGCCTCCGGAAGCCCGAGTTCCTCGCCTTGATAGAGGCAGATCGAGCCGCGCAGCGCCGCAAGCACCGAGATCGCCAGCATGGCGATGACGGGCCGCTCTTCCTCCGTCCGCGCAAAGCGGCTGACATGGCGCATGACGTCGTGGTTGGAAAAAGCCCAGCAGACCCAGCCGTCGGTCACCGCTTTCTGAAAAGCCTCGACGCAGCCGCGAATATGCACGGCGGTGAAATCCGGTCCGAGCAGATCGAATGTGTAGCACATGTGCAGCTTGTCGCCGCCGCTCGTATAGGCGCCGACCGTCTTCAGCGAACGCGCGCCGTCGCCGACTTCGCCGACGGTCGTGCGATCTTCGTATTGGTCGAGCAGCGCCCGGAAGCGCTTGAGGAAATCGACATTTTCCGGCTGCGTCTTGTCGTAGAGATGGTTCTGCATGCCGTAGGGGTTGGTGTCGGGCGCATCGAGGCCTGCGTCGTCCTCGTCCGGCTCGTGCGGCGGATTGCTCCTGAGCTGCTTGTCGCAGAAATAATAGTTCACTGTGTCCAGCCGGAAGCCGTCGACGCCGCGGTCGAGCCAGAACCTCACTGTCTCCAGTACCGCATCCTGCACTGCCTTGCTGTGGAAGTTGAGGTCCGGCTGTGAGGTCAGGAAATTATGCTGGTAATATTGGCGACGCACGCCATCCCATTCCCAGCCCGGTCCGCCGAAGATCGACAGCCAGTTGTTCGGCGCCGTACCGTCAGGCTTCGGATCGGCCCAGACATACCAATCCGCCTTGGAATTGGTCCGGCTCGACCGGCTCTCGACGAACCAGGGATGCCGGTCTGATGTGTGCGAGATCACCTGGTCGATGACGACCTTGATGCCGAGCCTGTGTGCCTCGGCCATCATCTCGTCGAAATCGGCGAGCGTCCCGAAGATCGGATCGACATCGCAATAATCGGAAACGTCGTAGCCCATATCGGCCATCGGCGACTTGAAGAAGGGCGAGAGCCAGATCGCGTCGACGCCGAGGCTGGCAATATGCGGCAGCCGGCGGGTGATTCCCCTGAGATCGCCGAGCCCGTCGCTGTTGGTATCCTGAAACGATCGCGGATAGACCTGATAGATCACCGCGCCGCGCCACCAGTCCGCACTCCCGCCTGCCTGCAATGCCATCGGCTACATCTCCTGCCTCGTTTGCGCCCGCCACACTAAAGCGGAAGAAACAAAAGACAACCATGTGAAGCCGTTATGAAGGCGCTGCGAAGGCCGGGAGGCATCGTCGCGATCCGACAACGGGGAGACGTATATAGGCTTGTCCACAACCCCTTTCCACCCACCGGATTTGGGGTTGCAACGCAAAGCCTTTGCGATAATGTGCGCACTGACCTGCACGTAAGAGGTCAAACACCGGGAACAAATGTCTAATAAAGGCGCAAAGCCTAGAAAGGTGGACCCACCATGAACCAATTCACGAAAAAATTTCTCGCCTCTGCAATGCTTGGCACATTGCTGGCGTTTTCGGCGCATGCGGCCACGCTGAACATTCACAATGGTGGCGACCCGCAGTCGCTCGATCCGCAGAAACTGTCAGGCGACTGGGAGAACCGTATCGCCGGTGACATCTTCGAGGGCCTCGTCACCGAGGACGCCAAGGACAATCCGATCCCAGGCCAGGCCGAAAGCTGGACGATTTCGCCTGATGGCAAGGTCTACACCTTCAAGCTTCGCGACGGCATCAAGTGGTCCGATGGCCAGCCGGTAACGGCAGGAGACTTCGTCTTCGCCTTCCAGCGCCTCGTCGACCCGAAGAACGCCGCTGACTATGCCTATCTGCAATTCACCATCAAGAATGCCGAAAAGATCAACAAGGGCGAGATCACCGATCTCAACCAGCTCGGCGTCAAGGCGATCAACGACAAGACGCTCGAAATCACGCTCGAAAATGCCACGCCCTATTTCCTCAATGCCCTGATGCATTACACCGCCTATCCGCTGCCGAAGCATGTCGTCGAGGCGAAGGGTCAGGATTGGGTCAAGATCGGCAACATCGTCACTAACGGCCCTTACAAGCCGGTCGAATGGGTTCCGGGCTCGCATGTCACGACGGTCAAGAACGACCAGTGGTACGACACCAAGGACCTGAAGATCGACGGCGCGAAGTTCTTCGTGCTCGAAGACCAGGAAGCCGCGCTGAAACGCTATCGCGCCGGCGAATTCGACATCCTCACCGACTTCCCGACCGACCAGTATGAATGGATGAAGAAGAACCTGCCCGGCCAGGCGCACGTCGCCCCCTTCTCCGGCCTCTACTATTACGTCGTCAACTCGCAGAAGCCGCCCTTCAGCGACAAGCGCGTCCGCCAGGCTCTGTCCATGGCGATCAACCGTGAAGTGATCGGCCCGCAGATCCTCGGCACCGGCGAATTGCCGGCCTATTCCTGGGTTCCGCCGGGCACAGCGAATTACGGCGAGCCGGCCTATGTCAGCTGGAAGGACCTGCCCTATAGCGAGAAGGTCGCCGAAGCCAAGAAGCTTCTGACCGAAGCCGGTTTCGGCCCGGACAAGCCGCTGCACGCCGTGCTCAGCTACAACACTAACGACAACCACAAGCGCATCGCCGTCGCCATTGCCTCCATGTGGAAGCCGCTCGGCGTCGATGTCGAGCTCGTCAATGCCGAAACCAAGGTGCATTACGACCAGATGCAGCGTGGCCAGGTCGAAATCGGCCGCGCCGGCTGGCTCGCCGACTATAACGACCCGGACAACTTCCTGAACCTCCTGGTGACAGGCGTCCAGATGAACTATGGCCGCTGGTCCAATCCCGAATACGACAAGCTGATCAAGGAAGGCAACGCCGAGACCGATCTCACCAAGCGTGCGGCGATCTTCAAGAAGGCCGAACAGCTGGCGCTGGATGAATCCGCCGCCCTGCCGATCTACTACTATGTCTCGAAGAACGTCGTTTCGCCGAAGATCGAAGGCTTCGTCGACAATATTCAGGACATCCACCGCACCCGCTGGCTGTCGATGAAAGAGTAAGGGAAAACGGTCCTTTCCGCGCATTGCGGAAAGGACCGGCCCACGATCATGATCAAATACGCCCTCCGTCGCCTGCTATCGACGATCCCCGTTCTGTGGATCGCCGTCACAGCCTGCTTTTTTGTTTTGCGCCTTGCCCCCGGCGGCCCTTTCGATGGCGAAAGGCCATTGCCGCCGGTGATCCTGAAGAACCTTGCGATCCACTACAATCTCGACAAGCCGCTCATCCAGCAGTACCTGATCTATGTCGGTGACCTGCTCCGGGGCGATCTCGGCCCCTCCTTCGCCAGCGAGGATTTCACCGTCGCCCAGCAGATCATGATCGGTCTGCCCTACACCTTCACCATCGGTACGGCTGCCTTCCTGATTGCCATCATTGTCGGCGTGGCCGTCGGCTGTCTTGGGGCGCTCTATCAGAACAAGGCACCGGATTATATTCTGGGCGCGCTCATTCTGGTGGGCGTCGTGCTGCCGAACTTCCTGATTGCGCCCATCCTGCAGCTCGTCTTCGGCATCCGTCTCGCTTGGTTTCCGGTCGGCGGCTGGGGTGACGGCTCGATCAAATACCTTATCCTGCCGATCGTCGTTCTGGCGCTGCCGCATGCCGGCCGTATCTCGCGCATCACCCGCGGCTCGATGATCGAGGTGATGAATCAGAACTTCATTCGCACTGCCAAGGCCAAAGGCATCGGTCCCCGCCTGACAGTCATGCGCCATGCGCTGAAGCCCGCCATGATGCCTGTCGTCTCCTATCTGGGTCCAGCGGCAAGTTACCTTCTCACCGGCTCGCTGGTTGTCGAGAGCATCTTCGGATTGCCCGGCATCGGCCGCTATTTCGTCAACGCAGCGCTGAACCGTGACTACGGCATGGTTCTCGGCACGGTCATCTTCTACATGGTGCTAATCGTGTTCCTGAACCTTCTCGTCGATATCGCCTATGCGTGGCTCGATCCGAAAGTGAGAAACCGATGATCCTCAATCCCGCAAAACGCGAGTTGCTCGCCCAGGAACTGCTGGAGGCGGAGGGCCTTGCGCCCGAAAGCCGTTCGCTCACCAGGGATGCGCTACGCCGCCTCGGGCGCAACAAGGCAGCCGTCCTGTCGATTTTCGTCCTGGCGCTGCTGATCCTTGCGGCCTTCCTCGGCCCCTGGTTCATTCCCTTCAACTATGAGGATCCGGATTGGGCGGCCTTCCGCATACCGCCCTCGATCGAAACCGGCCACTATTTCGGTACCGACCCGAACGGCCGCGACCTTCTCGCCCGCGTCCTTTACGGCACCCGGGTCTCGCTTGCCGTGGCGCTGACGGCGACCGTCGTCTCCGTCTTCATCGGCGTGCTCTACGGCGCGGTATCGGGCTATATCGGCGGCAGGCTGGATGCGATCATGATGCGCTTCGTCGACATCATGTATGCGCTTCCCTATATCCTCTTCGTCATCCTGCTGATGGTGATCTTCGGCCGCAACGTCTATCTGCTCTTCGCGGCGATCGGCGCGCTGGAATGGCTGACCATGGCCCGCATCGTGCGCGGCCAGACGCTGTCGATCAAGCATCGCGAATTCATCGAGGCGGCCCGCGCATCCGGGCAGCGGCCGTTCAAGATCATCATCAAGCACATCATCCCGAACCTCGTCGGCCCGGTGGTGATCTTCGCGGCGCTGACCGTTCCCGAGATCATCGCCACCGAAAGCTTCCTTTCCTATCTCGGCTTCGGCGTGCAGGAGCCGCTGACCTCACTCGGCACGCTGATCGCCGAGGGAACCGATGCCATGGAAAGCATGCCCTGGCTGCTGATCTTCCCGGCCAGCTTCCTCGTGGCCCTGCTGCTCAGCCTGCTGTTCATCGGCGACGGCCTGCGCGACGCGTTCGACCCGAAGGATCGTTAAATGACGGACACCCTCCTCGAACTCAAAGACTACTCGATCACCTTCAAAACACCCGATGGGGAGGTGAAGGCGGTCTCGAACATGAACCTGACGGTCAAGCGCGGCGAGCGCATCGCCATCGTCGGCGAATCCGGCTCCGGCAAGAGCCAGACCTTCCTCGGCATCATGGGCCTGCTTGCCAAGAACGGCAAAACGACGGGACAGGCGCTGCTGGAAGGCAAGGATGTGCTGGCGCTGAAACCGCGCGAACTCGACCAGATCCGCGGCAAGGATATGGCAATGGTCTTCCAGGACCCGATGACCGCCCTCAATCCATCGCTGAAAATTTCCCGGCAACTGACGGAGCAGCTCGAGGTTCACGGTGGGCTCACGGCGCGCGCCGCATCCGCCGCCGCACTCGACATGCTGAAACGCGTCGGCATCCCCGACCCGACGCGGCGCTTCCACCTCTATCCGCATGAGCTCTCCGGCGGCATGCGCCAGCGGATCGTCATCGCCATGGCGCTGCTCACCCGGCCGAAACTTCTGATCGCCGACGAACCGACGACGGCACTCGACGTCACCATCCAGGCGCAGATCCTCGATCTCTTCAACGATCTGACGGCGGAGATGAACACGGCGCTCGTCATGATCACCCACGATCTCGGCGTGGTTGCCGGCCTCGCCGACCGCGTCGCCGTCATGTATGCCGGCCGCATCGTCGAGGAGGCGCCGGTCGACGAGCTCTTCGACAACCCGGCCCATCCCTATACCGCAGCGCTGCATGCCTCGATCCCGCGCCCTGACCAGGATGTCGACGACCTCGTCGTCATCCCGGGCCGCCCGCCGAACCTGCAGCACCTGCCGAAGGGCTGCAATTTCTCTCCGCGCTGCTCGCAGGTCCAGGACGATTGCATCGATCGCCCGCCGCCGCTCGAAACGCTGGCGCCGCACCATTGCGCCGCCTGTTACCACCCTTTCCCGCGTCGCGAGGAGTTGCTCAACCATGGCTGAACGATCGCTTCTGAGGGTCGAGAACCTGACGACCCAATTCGAGCTGCCGGCGAAAGGCCTCTTCAAGCCGCCGATCTTCCTGACTGCCGTCAACAATGTCAGCTTCGACCTCAGCGAAGGCCGCACGCTCGGCATCGTCGGCGAATCCGGCTGCGGCAAGTCCACGCTCGGCCGCTCCATCCTGCGGCTGCTGAAATCGCAGAAAGGCCGCATCCTCTGGCAGGGCCGGAACCTTCTCGACCTCACGGACGAGGAAATGCGCGCCGCCCGCCGCGACATGCAGATCATCTTTCAGGATCCGATCGCCTCGCTCGACCCGCGCATGACGGTCGGAGACATCATCGCCGAGCCGCTCACCGTCTTCGAGCCGAAACTCTCCAAAGCCCAGCGCACCGAACGTGTCCGCGAGATCATGACCGCCGTCGGCCTGGTGCCGGAAATGATCAACCGCTATCCGCATGAATTCTCCGGCGGCCAGGCGCAACGCATCGGCATTGCCCGCGCGGTCGTCACCAAACCGAAACTCATCATCTGCGACGAGCCGGTTTCGGCCCTCGACGTCTCGATCCAGGGTCAGGTCATCACGCTTCTGCGCAAGCTGCGCAAGGAGTTCGGCCTGACGCTGATCTTCATCAGCCACGACCTCTCCGTCGTGCGCCTGATCTCCGACGATGTACTGGTGCTCTATCTCGGAAGGGTTGTCGAAGCCGGCGACTGCGCCACCGTCTTTGACCATCCCGCCCATCCCTACACGCAGGCACTCTTCTCCGCCGCGCCGATCCCGGATCCGAAGCTCGCGCGCCTGCGCACCCGCATCCGGCTGCAGGGTGATCCACCCTCACCGCTCAACCCGCCGAAAGGCTGCGTCTTCTCACCGCGCTGCTGGAAGGCGACCGACATCTGTCGCACCGAAATGCCGCCGACCGAGGAGGTCCGTCCCGGCCAGAAGGCCGCCTGTTATCATATGGACAGGCCATGAACGGAACGAGGGCCGCGTGAGAGCGGCCTTCGCCTTGGATGCCTGATGCGCCATCCATTGTCAGAACGAAGCGGATTATTTTTGGATCTAAAGTCCCCAATAAGAAAGATTTTATGAGCGCGTGCTATCCCATTTCGGCCTAATCGCAAGCCAGGGGAACGCTTACATGAAATCGAAAATATCAGCTTTGATCGCACTCGCCGCCACGATGATCGCCGCCTCCGCCGGTTCGTCGCATGCCGAAGATCTGAACTTCAAGCTCACCAACGGAACGAACTCCGTCCTGACGCGCTTCTACAGTTCGCCGACCGGCGTCGGCGAATGGGAAGAAGACGTCTTCGGCGACGACGTTCTCAATCCGGGCGAGAGCATCGATATCACCATCGCCGATGGCCGCACCGTCTGCAAATACGACATGCGCTTCGAATTCGAGGAAGGCTCAAACCTCGCAACCACAGAGGATACGCAGGATCTTTGCGCGATGGGCAGCTATACCATCCACGAATAGGCATCCTTCTGAAAGCCCGCCTTCGCCTCGTCGGTGAAGGCGGGCTTTCATCTCCCGTGATATCGGCGCTTGTCACTCCGCCCGGCTCCGCGTATCAGCGAATGAAGAGCAGCGGATAATCCGCCAATTCAAAGTGATAGAGCGTCCTTAGCGTGTCCTGTTGGATCTGCAGCGCTCTCATGCCGGGAGGACAAGGTGAGCAGACGGTTTCTATCGATCGGTGAATGCATGGTGGAGCTCTCGCAGGCAGGCGACGGCCTGCTGCGCAAAGGCTTCGCCGGCGATACCTTCAACACCGCCTGGTATGCCCGCGCCTGCCTTGCCGCCGATTGGTCGGTCGATTATTTCACCGCTCTCGGCGACGATGCCATGTCGGAGGAGATGCTGGCCTTCATCGACAAATCAGGCATCGGCACGAGCCTCATCCGCCGCATCAGGGGCAGGACGCCCGGCCTCTATATGATCAACCTGAAAGACGGCGAACGCTCCTTCAGCTATTGGCGCGACAGCTCTGCCGCCCGCAGCCTGGCCGCCGACCCGGATCGTCTGCGCGAGGCGGTGGAAAGCGCTGCCGTTATCTATTTCTCGGGCATCACCCTTGCCATCCTGCCGCATGAGGATGCTGAGACGTTGCTCGCCGAGGTCCGCCGCGCCAAGGCCGCCGGCAAGCTCGTCGTGTTCGATCCGAACATCCGTCCCCGCCTCTGGTCGAGCTACGACGTCATGCATACGACGATCAGCGAGGGCGCCCGCTCCTCCGTGATCGTCATGCCGAGCTTCGACGACGAGGCCGCCCATTTCGGCGACGATTCCATCGAGGCAACGATCCACCGCTATCGCACGCTGGGCGCTGTCGATATCGTCGTCAAGAACGGCGCAGACGGAGTAAGGTTGAATTTTGCCGGCGAGGAGACCTTCGTTCCAGCCGAAAAGGTGAAGAAAGTGGTGGACACCACCAGCGCCGGCGACAGTTTCAACGGCGCCTTCCTTGCCCGCTACCTTGAGACCTCGGACGCACCGGCCGCCGCCCGCTTCGCCGCAAAGGTCGCAGCCCGCGTCGTCAGCGAACACGGCGCATTGGTCGCAAAGGAAAAGCTTGGATTGGATCGCGGCTGAACCCGCGCTGAGAACACCCTACGAACGCTGCCCCCGCCTTGTCGGCATCTCCTGCACCGCGCGCCAGGGAAGCACCGCTGCCTTAGATCCCCGCACGAGCCGAAAACTCCGCTTTACCGGGTCGGGTGCCAGGAAAATCAGGATTTCGAAATCAGGACTTCTTCGGCCGATCGGACTCGCGAACCGCCTCGTCATGATACCAGCAGCTGTCGAGCGCATCGCAGACATCGGCCGCCTCACGCTCCATCAGCCGGGCGCGTTCGAACCGGTTGGTGGCCCGCATCGGCTTGACGGGAAACTGGTAGATCGTTGCGGATTCACGATGGAAACCGGTGGGCATGAGATCGCCTCCATTCAGCACGGCGCATCAACATTCAGGACCATTACCATAGCACAATGCACATAGTTTATGCAAATTGCACAATATATATGCATTGTTGTAATTATAGCCGCTCGACATGCTGACCAGGCCGAAAGCTTCCGCCTATTTGTTCAACACTTCATCATTTCAGCCCTAACGCCTCAATTTTCATCCGATTCCGAAGCGGAAAAGCCGCGTTCTGCTTGAAGATAGGGCCCTCGACCGTCAAATCGGGCTGTTTCTGGAAAAAGAAAAATGCGCGTCGACTGGCTGATTCGCGATTTTTCTTTGGCCCGGCAACTGAACTGGCACGCTACATGCTTTTAAAGCGTCATCCCCTGGCGGTCGGATGCGCTTGCGCGCCGAGATCGTCTCCGGATTTGCTCACCTTCGTAGCATTGAGAGAGTCACGATGACAAAATATAAGCTCGAGTATATTTGGCTCGATGGGTACACTCCGGTACCGAACCTGCGTGGCAAGACGCAGATCAAGGAATTCGACGCATTCCCGACGCTGGAACAGCTTCCGCTCTGGGGCTTTGACGGCTCCTCGACGCAGCAGGCTGAAGGCCGCAGCTCCGATTGCGTGCTGAAGCCGGTCGCCATCTATCCCGACCCGGCCCGCACCAACGGCGCTCTCGTCATGTGCGAAGTCATGATGCCGGATGGCGTCACGCCGCACGCATCGAATGCCCGCGCCACCATCCTCGACGACGAAGATGCCTGGTTCGGCTTCGAGCAGGAATATTTCTTCTACCAGAACGGCCGTCCGCTCGGCTTCCCCGAGCAGGGCTACCCGGCTCCGCAGGGTCCCTACTACACCGGCGTCGGCTATTCGAATGTAGGCGACGTCGCCCGCGAAATCGTCGAAGAACATCTCGACCTCTGCCTCGCTGCCGGCATCAATCACGAAGGCATCAATGCCGAAGTGGCCAAGGGCCAGTGGGAATTCCAGATTTTCGGCAAGGGCTCCAAGAAGGCCGCCGACCAAATCTGGATGGCACGCTACCTCTTGCAGCGCCTGACCGAAAAGTACGGCATCGACATCGAGTATCACTGCAAGCCGCTCGGTGACACCGACTGGAACGGCTCGGGCATGCATTGCAATTTCTCGACCAAGTACATGCGCGAAGTCGGCGGCAAGGCCTATTTCGAAGCGCTGATGGCGCAGTTCGAAAAGAACCTGATGGACCACATCAACGTCTACGGTCCTGACAACGACAAGCGCCTGACCGGCAAGCACGAAACGGCTCCGTGGAACAAGTTCTCCTACGGCGTTGCCGACCGTGGTGCTTCGATCCGCGTTCCGCACTCCTTCGTCAAGAACGACTACAAGGGCTATCTGGAAGATCGCCGCCCGAACTCGCAGGGCTGCCCCTACCAGATCGCTTCGCAGGTTCTGAAGACGATTTCGGAAGTTCCGACAGCAAGCTCGGCTTCCGCTGCCGCTTAACCTCCCAAACGGCGCCGGTCCATGACCGGCGCCGTCATTCTTTCCGTAAGAGAACTGCGATCGACCGCTGACATATTCGCGGGGATCGAGCCGCTAAGGCCCTGCAGATGCTGGCATGCGGCTGTAATATTTCCATCATGGTCATGCCTCAAAATAGAGAAGCGGGAATCGCCGTTCCGGAACCCCGCTTTGGGGTTGAGCGTTGCCAGATCACTGCAACGCAGATGGAAATCGTGACATGTTGCAACGTCCGGCAAACACTTATAGCGGCGAAAGCTGGGCCAGTGCCGCAGCCGCCGGTAATCTGCCGGAACAGCTGGTAATCGTCACCGACGCTTGGCATCCGCAGGTGAACGGCGTCGTGCGCTCGATCGAGAACACCAATCGCGAGCTGGCGAAGATGGGCGTCGAGGTTTCGATGGTGACGCCGGAGCGCTTCCACAGCATCCCCTGCCCGACCTATCCCGAGATCCGCCTGTCGATCGCCAATTACCGCCGCGTCGCCCGCGAGATCGAAAAGCACAATCCTTCCTACGTGCATATCGCCACCGAAGGCCCGCTGGGGCTCACTGCCCGGCGCTGGTGCCTGCGCAAGCGCATGCCCTTCTCGACAAGCTATCACACGCGTTTTCCGGAGTATGTTTCTGCCCGCTTGCCGATCCCGCAGAGCTGGCTCTATGCCTTCGTGCGCTGGTTCCACAATGGCGGTGCCGGTTGCATGGTGGCGACACCGAGCCTTGCCCGCGAGCTATCGGCGCGCGGCATCAAGAACCTGATGCCTTGGACCCGTGGCATCGACGCCTCGCAATTCCACCCCATGCCGCTTGAAGACGAGCCTTTCGGCCTCCCCCGTCCGATCTTCATGACGGTCGGTCGCGTCGCCTTGGAAAAGAACCTGCCGGCCTTTCTCGATCTCGACCTGCCCGGCTCGAAAGTCGTCGTCGGCGACGGCCCGGCGCGCGCCGAACTGGAGCAACGCTATCCCCAGGTACACTTCACCGGCGTGAAATTCGGTGAGGATCTGGCGAAAATCTATGCCCAGGCCGATGTCTTCGTCTTTCCCTCGCTCACCGACACCTTCGGCAATACTATCCTCGAGGCGCTGGCATCGGGCGTTCCGGTCGCAGCTTATCCGGTCACCGGCCCGCTCGACATCATCGGTGAGGACAGTGAAGTCGGGGCACTCGATGCCAACCTGCAGATCGCCTGCCTTGCCGCCCTCTCCGCCTCGCGGCAGAAGGCGCGTGAGCTCGCCATGCAATATTCCTGGGAAGCAGCGACCCTGCAGTTCATCAACAATATCCGCGCCGCCAACGGCATCATCACGCCGAAATGGAAGAAGGCCTGGCAATTTGCCAAATCGCTTCCAAGAAGCAGAAAGCCCGGCGAAACCGCCGGGCCTCTCCCCTCCGCAGACTGATTGGTTTACTTGTGAAGCGCGCTGCGAAGCGTGTCGTTGGCGACCGCAATCGCGCTGCGTGCGGCAGGCGTTTCGGCAATCGCGTTCAGCAGCACGAAGTCATGGATCGTGCCGTTATAGCGCATCGACGTGACCTTGACGCCAGCTTGGCTAAGCTTGCGAGCGTAAGCCTCCCCCTCGTCGCGCAGCACGTCGTTTTCGTCAACGATGACGAGCGCCGGTGGCAGGCCGTTCAGCTGCTCCAGCGAGGCCTGCAGCGGTGAGGCCGTCGGCTCCTTGCGCTTGGCTTCATCAGGCAAATAGGCGTTCCAGAACCACTTCATCGCTTCCTTGGTCAGCCACGGGCCATCGGCGAACTGGTTGTAGGACCCGTTGTCGAAATTGGCGTCGGTGACTGGGTAGAACAGCACCTGCTGATCGATGGCAGGACCGCCGCGTTCCTTGGCAAGCAGTGTCACCACCGCCGCCATGTTGCCGCCGACGCTATCGCCGGCGACCGCGAGCCTGCTGGCGTCGACCTTGAACTCCTTGGCGTGTTCGGCGACATATTTGGTCGCAGCATAAGCCTGCTCGATGGCGACGGGATAGCGGGCTTCCGGCGAGCGTTCGTAATCGACGAAGACGACAGCGGCATCGGCGCCGTTGGCGATCTCGCGCACCAACCGGTCATGCGTATCCGCATCGCCCAAAACCCACCCGCCGCCATGGAAATAGAGAATGACCGGCAGCGTGCCCTTGGCATGTTCCGGGCGGATGATGCGCAGCTTGATGCTGCCTGTCGGGCCTGCCTTGATGACCCTGCCCTCTTCCTGGGCAGCAAGCATCTTCACGTCGCCCTTCTGCGCCCCGGCCAGGACATCGCGGGCATCGGCCGGCGAGAGCGTGTAGATCGGCGCGCCACCGGCAAGCCCGTCGATGAATTTCTGCGTTGCCGGTTCCAGTACCGGATCAGCAAGCGCGCCAGCGGCGGAAGCTGCGAGCAGTGCGACTGCGGAAACTGCGGTCTTGATGGTCGACATTGTCTTGTCCTCTCGGTTTCGATGTTCGTTGTGAACACCGAGTTTATATCGCGCACGATTATTTATCGGACAATTTAAATTTAGTCATGGCTGCCATGCATAAAAATCGCTTCCGATTATTTATTGCGCGATATAAATTTCGTCAGTTTCGGAGACAAGCCATGCAGGATCAACTGAAGCTCGACAATTTCATCTGCTTCGCCGTCTATACGGCAGGCCACGCACTGAACCGCGTCTACAAGCCGCTGCTCGATGCTCTGGGACTTACCTATCCGCAATATCTGGCGATGGTTTCTCTATGGGAGCAGGATGGCCAGACCGTCGGGGGCCTCGGCGAAAAGCTCTTCCTGGAATCGAGCACGCTGACCCCGCTGCTGAAACGCCTGGAAACCGCTGGTTATGTCAGACGCGAACGCAGCCGGGAGGACGAACGCGTCGTCGTCATCCGCTTGAGCGAAGAAGGCCTTCGCCTGAAGGAAAAGGCGATCGGCATTCCCGGCTGCATCGCCGCTGCCAGCGGCCGCGATGCCGTCGATCTCACTCGGCTGCAGAGCGAGATCGTGGCGCTGCGCGAGGCGTTGAATAGAAGCGTGGCTTAGCTGTTGAACAGCAGATGGCTATCACAGAGCTTGTGATAGCCCCTTCTGCCCTGCCGGGCTCGGGGTCGAACCACGGGTCTGACCCGTCCTTCGGACCCCCTACAGGTTGGGAGATCGGCTGGGCGTGATGGCTTCCCCAAACAACTGGCCATCACATGAACCGCAAATTTAAGGCGAGGCATAGCTTCTTGCCGATCTCCCCTTGTGGGGGAGATGTCAGGCAGGCCAAGCGTGTGCCACACGGCACACGCCCTAACTTCACAAAACGCCGGCAATCATTGCAAGCCCAGCTCTACGTCCGCCTCTTCTTGCCTTCGAACGGATTGTCCGGCGAGCGGAAATGGATGCGGATCGGCACGCTCGGCATGTCGAAATCGGCGCGCAAGCCATTGATCAGGTAGCGCGTATAGGATTCCGGCAGCGCATCGGAGCGGGTGCAGGAGATCATGAAAGCCGGCGGGCGGGCTTTGACCTGCGTCATGTATTTCAGCTTGATCCGTCGGCCGGAAACCGCCGGTGGTGGATGTTGGATCTGCTGCGTCTCCAGCCAGCGATTGAGACGCGCCGTCGAAATGCGTTTGTTCCAGACCCTGTCGGTATCGATGATCGACTGCATCAGCTTGTCGAGTCCCCAGCCGGTCTGGCCGGAGATCGGCACGGCGCGGATGCCGCGCGCCTGCGGCAGCAGCCGGTCGGTCTTTTCGCGCAGGTCGGCAAGCACCGCCTGCCGGTCTTCGATCATGTCCCACTTGTTGAAGGCGAGCACGGCCGCGCGCCCCTCGCGCAGCACCAGGTCGACAATCTGCAGGTCCTGCTTCTCGAAGGGGATCGTCGCATCGAAGACGATGACGACGGTTTCGGCGAAGCGGATGGCGCGCAGCGCATCGGCGACCGAGAGCTTCTCCAGCTTCTCGATCACCCGCGCCTTGCGGCGCATGCCTGCGGTGTCGAACATCTTGATGGTGCGGCCACGCCAGTCCCATTCGACCGAGATGGAGTCGCGGGTGATGCCGGCCTCCGGCCCGGTCAAAAGCCTGTCCTCGCCGAGGAAGCGGTTGATTAGTGTCGATTTGCCGGCGTTCGGCCGGCCGACGATCGCCACCCTGAGCGGCTTGGTGTCGTCATAGACGGGCTCTTCGTCCTCGTCCTCACCCGCAGTCTCGGAAATGTCGACGTCGGTGACGGCAACATCTTCCTTCGCATAGGCCCGGTCCTCGCCGATCGCCGCGACGATCGCGTCGCGCAGGTCGATCATGCCCTGTCCGTGTTCGGCCGAAATCGGCGTCGGTTCACCGAGGCCGAGTGTATAGGCGTCGTAAAAGCCGCTGTCGGATCCGCGCGCTTCGGATTTGTTGGCGACCAGCACCACCGGCTTGCCGCGCCGGCGCAGCATTTCCGCAAGGGCGGTGTCCACGGGCGTCAGCCCGCTTTTGGCGTCTACGACGAAAAGCGAAAGATCTGCCTCATCGATCGCCGCTTCTGTCTGCGCGCGCATCCGGCCCTGCAGGCTTTCCGCGTCGGCCTCTTCCAGACCGGCGGTATCGATGATCGTGAAGGTCAGGCCCATCAGCCGCGCATCGCCCGGCCGGCGGTCGCGGGTCACGCCCGGCGTGTCATCGACAAGCGCCAGCTTCTTCCCCACCAGTCGGTTGAAAAGCGTCGACTTGCCGACATTCGGACGACCGACGATGGCGACCGTGAAACTCATTCTTTTTCCTTAAAACTCAGCCCTGTGCGGCGGGCGCCTTGCCGGATGCGGTAATGAGATCAAGCATCATATGGGCGCGATTGGCAACATTGCGCGGGCTATCGGTATCATCGACGATCGACTGGAACCACTGGCGCGCCTGCGCCATGTTGCCGGCCTTATAGGAGGCAAGGCCGAGCGCTTCGCGCGCCGAATGCCGGAAGGCGTTGCCCGGCACGGCCATTTCCTCGATCGCAGCCGAAACCTGCTCGTAGCTGCCATTTTCGATGAGCAGCCAGCCGGCGCGCATTCTGGCGGCATCGCGCACGGCGGCAGGAACACCATTGTCCTTGCCGATCTCGTTGAAGGCGGCGATCGCCGCGCTAGCGTCGCCCTTCTGCGCCTGGACCGTCGCGGCCCGCATGCGCGCCAGCACCGGATAGGCGCCGTGGCCTTCCTTCTCAAGCTTGTCGAGCGCGGCCAGCGCCTCGTCGTTCTTATTCTCGTCGGCAAGCTTCATCGCCGCCAGGAACTGGTCGCCGGTGCCGGAGGAGCGGTTGTTGTCCCAATATTCGTAGACGACCTTGCCGGCGGTGCCGACGACGATCAGGATGGCAACGGCAATGATATAGCGGCCGAACCGGCGCCAGACGCCCTTCATCTGGTCAGACCGCAATTCCTCATTGACTTCACGGATGAAGCTGTCGTCGTTGAATGCCATTCTCGTCTCCGGCCGCGGAAATACCCATACACATGCAAAACGCATATTGTCGGCCTTCTACTCCATTTTGCCGCTGTTGTAAGGGGGATGTGAAAGATTAGAGCAATTCCAGGAAAAGTGCGAAGCGGTTTCCCAGGCAAAGCGCGAAGCGCTTTTGCCGGGAATTGCCTAAAACAAAAAATTAGAGCGGTTCTGCGCTTCCATGAAAAGCTGAACCGCCCTATCCCTAACGCGTCCGACAGGACGCTCTAACACTTTGAATCCGCGCATAATCCTTTCCGAAAATCGGAATCGATTTTTGGGGTTATGCGCCGGTCACATCACGAGCGGCGAGACCCCGATCAACCATTCGTGCAGCTTCCAGATGATCAACGCCCAGGCGACGACGCCGATGACGACGGCATAGAGGTCGTATTTGGCCGAGACGAAGGGCCGGACCACAATCTCGCCCGCCCGCTGCCGCCGTTTGAGCGAGATGCGCAGAATGACGCCCCAGGCGAGAAAGGCTGCAAACAGCAGCACCGAGGACGTCTCGCCATTGGCGAGCAGATGCGCCAGCGCCCAGATCTTCACCGACAGCACCATCGGATGTTTGGTCTTCGTCGCGATATGCCCCGCCGGCAGCAGCGAGGCGACGAGACAGATCAGTGCGATCAACATTAGCGTAATCGCGATATGCGCCGTCCAGACCGGCGGATTGTAAAGCATGCCGGTCACCGCGCGCGCCTGCCCGAAACCGTAGATCAACAGGATCAGCGTGGCCAGACTCGCGATCGAATAGGCCGCCCGCCAGCCCGTCTCGCCGAGGCTTGCGATCATCGAACGCCGGAAACCGGGGGCCACCACCCGCACCAGATGCACTCCGAGGAAAAGTATGATGCCGACGATAAGCAATGTCATTGCGAGTCCCTTCCGTGCCGTTTGTCATGGCTTAGAGCCTTTCCTGGTCAGATTGAAGCATTCTGTTGGCTCAAACGGAGTCGGATGGTCGACCGGCCGGCGCGCGTCGTAGCCCAGTTCTACGGCCAAGCCGGCCGGTCGATCAGCCGGCCCGTTTCAGCCAACCCGAAGGGCCGGGCATCTTTCCGCCAGGATCAAAGGCGATCGGCTCGGACGTACCGTGGGGTATGCCCTTCGCCAATCGCCTCTGCCCTGACGAAAACCTGCTCCGGCAGAATGCTTCAAGCTGACCAGGAAAGGCTCTAACGGCTGGCGTAAATAAATGCCAGCGAGACCGCAGCTTCGCCGCATTTCTGTTAGAGGGAAACCGCGAACAAATTGTCGCGGTGTCCATGTCCCGTTTTTTCCTCTCTGCCTGTCTGGCTGCCTCGTTCCTGCTCCCGGCAACCGCCGAGGCGGCCGACCGGCCGAAACAGCTCGTCATCATTTCCTTCGACGGCGCCCACGACAATGCGCTGTGGTTGAAGAGCCGCGAGATGGCCGCGAAGAACGGCGCCCACTTCACCTATTTCCTCTCCTGCACCTTCCTGATGAACGATGCGGCGAAGAAGGCCTATCAGGCGCCGCACCAGAAACGCGGAAAATCCAATGTCGGCTTCGCCCAGAGCGACGACGAGATCCGCGAACGCCTTGGCAATATCTGGCACGCCCATCTTGAAGGCCACGACATATCGAGCCATGCCTGCGGCCACTTCGACGGCCGCCAATGGAGCGAGGCCGACTGGTCGGCCGAATACGCGACCTTTCACGCGACGCTGAAGAATGCCTGGAAGAGCGTCGGCCTCGAGGAGCCGGCCGGCTGGCAGGATCTGGTCGACCACGGCATCAAGGGCTTTCGCGCCCCCTATCTCTCGGCGACAGCGGGCGCCGACATGACCGCCGCAGAAAAGAAGGCGGGTTTCAGCTATGATGCGAGCCTTGTCACCAAGGGCCCGGCCATGCCCGTCGAGGAAGACGACATCATCCGCTTCGGCCTGCCGCTGATCCCCGAAGGCCCGAATGAAAAGCCGATCATCGGCATGGACTACAATCTCTTCGTCCGCCATTCCAAGGGCGAGGAAGACACGGCCGATTCCGCTGAATTCGAGGCGCGCGCCTATGCCGCCTTCAGGGAGGCATTCGACAAGCAGTATGCCGGCGCCCGCATCCCGCTCCAGCTCGGCTTCCACTTCGTCGAAATGAACGGCGGCGCCTACTGGCGCGCCCTCGACCGCCTGGTCAGCGACGTCTGCCACCGGGCTGACGTCGCCTGCATCAGCTATTCGGAAGCGATCCCGATGATCGAGGCGCGCGGGAAGCTGGAGCGGGCGTCGGGTCTCTGACGGCGTGGCACCACATCAGGATTGATGGCACCATCGCCGAGACGGCGTATCATGCCGCCCCTCATCGCCCTACGGGGCATCTCTCCCCAAGGGGAGAAGGAGGAATCGAGACCCTGCGGCAAGTCTCTTCTCCCCAACGGAGGGAAGGTGCCGGCGGGCAGATGAAGAGCCCCACGCGCCGACATTTGGATCACGGACAAGTCCCGTCCATCAACCGTCAGCATGCACGACGCCCGCGTCACGCTCCAGGTAGCGCTGGTCGATATCCGGCAGCGGCTCGTCGTCGATTGCCGCTTCGAAGGCCTTGAGGCGCTTGTGGATGGAGAGCAGCTCGATGATCGTTGTCCAGGAGTTGACGAGATACTGGAACGAGTTGCTGACCTGTCCGAAGGCGGTCGAGATCTGCTGGAAGATCCCGTAGGTGATGGCGCCCGCCACGATCGTCGGCACCAGCATGAAGACCACGAAGAGCGCGTCGGCCTGGATATAGAAATAGCGGGCGACATTGAAATACATGTAATGAAAATACATCCGGTAATAGTTCCTACGAACGTTACCGAAGAGCTCACTGACTGTCAGCGGCTGAGCCCGTTCCGCATGGTCCTCGCCATAGACCAGTTCCTTGCGATAGGCTGCTTCGACGCGCTGGTTGCGGAAGTTCAGGCCCGGCAGCTTGACACCGGCGACCGCCAGCAGAACCGTGCCGAACGCCGACCAGAAGAGCGCCAGCCAGAAGAGTGAATTCGCCACCGGGCCGACGAATGGCAGTTCCGTCACATAATGCGATAGCGCCAGAAGGATCGGCAGGAATACCACGAGCGTCATCACCGAGTTGATGAGGCTGATACCAAGACCTTCGAGCGTGCTCGAAAAGCGCATCGTGTCTTCCTGAACGCGCTGTGAGGCACCTTCGATGTGACGCAGCTTTTCCCACTTCGACATATAGAAATTGTTCATCGCTGTTCGCCAGCGGAAGATGTAGTGGCTGGTGAAGAAGTCGGTCATGATCGACACGAACATGCTGAGAAATGCGATCTGACAAAAGATCCACATCAGGCTGTAGAAATTGTCGACGGAAATGCCCGGCTGCTTCGACAATGCGTTCTGCAGAAGATCGCCGAACGGCCGGCGCCAGTTGTTGATCACCACGGTGATCTGAACGCCGAAATAGGTCACGAAGATGATCAGTGCCGAACCCCAGATCGACCACAGTTTCCAGGGGTGGCGCAGCGCCTTCAGATGCCATGCGCCGCAGAAGATCACTGCCGAAAGGAAGAAATAGCTGTAAAACCAGACGTTTTCTGGGAGCAGGAAAAACGAAAGGTCGATCGGCTGCTGTTCCTCGGCAACCGGTGCGAAGCCCAGCGATGCGCCGAGACCGGCAGCGAAGAGATACCAGCCGGCAATGGAAATCAGGGTCCAAACGACGAGTGAAGTAAAGAACGCCTTTGGCTGTGGAAAAAAGGAATGAAACACGGGAGGGCTTTGCTTTCCTGAACTGTGAGTCTCGGGAGTGTCGTGGAACACGGATTGTGCCGGAAACTAAGGCAGTTCCAAGGAAGCAGCAATGGGTTCGGCCCATTGTTACGGAGATGTAACCGGTTAAGCGATTTTCCTGATCACCGGCATGACAAGCGCTGCGCAGGCGACGAGCGCGATGGCGGCAATCACCGTCGGGACGGTGAAACTGCCGCTGCGCTCGGCAATCCAGCCGGCAACAACAGGCCCGACGATCTGGCCGACGCCGAAGGCGGCCGTCATCATCGCCAGGATCCGCCGCGGGCTCTGAGGCGAAAGCTTGCGGCCGATCTGCAGCCCGTAAGCCGTGATCGCCAGGAAGGTCGCCCCAAACAGCGCCCCGCCGATCAGCGGTGCGACGGCAGGCGGCAGCGCCACGGTCGCGGCCACGCCCGCGGCCTCGACCAGAAGGGCCGCGACATAGACGCCGCCAAGCCCCAGCGATCTGACCAGTGGCTTCCAGGCAAACAGCGCGACCGCCGCCGTCAGGCCGGCGATGAACCAGCAGAGGAATTCGACGAAGGGCCCGGTTGCAGAAAGGCGCGCGATGGTGACGAGGAAGGTCGCGGTGATGACGTAGCCGAAACCGAACAGGCCGTAGGAGAGCGTCAGCAGCACCATCGGCTGGTTCCAGACCAGCGCCGGTTCCCTGCCCGCCTGCGCCGATTGCGCCGGCGCCGCCGGCAGCAGCAGGAAAACGACGACGAGGCTTGCCGCGCAATAGAGCGCCCCGCCGATCCAGTCGGCCCGCCAGCCGCCCGACCCATCGTGAAAGCCGAGGCCGATCAGAAACACCATGACTGAGGACAGCGCGATACCCACTCCCGGCCCACCAAAATGCGCCGCCTGCACGTGGTCATTGCCGGCAGCAGCTCCGTGACTGAGCACGATCGACGAGGTGAAGACCAGCGCAAAAGCGCTGGCGAGGCCGGCCAGGAAGCGGATGACAGAGAAGATCGCGACGGAATCGGTGGCAGCCATGGCGGCAAGCAGGATCGCCGTTGCCAGCAGCGACAGCAGCGCAACCAGCCGCTCCCGACCCGCCGCCCAGCCATAGGCGGCAAGCACTGCGCCGACGAGATAACCGACGAAATTCGCCGACGCAATGAAGCCGGCATCCGCGGCCGAAAGCGGCACGCCGCTGATCATGCCCGGCAGGATGGGAGTATAGGAGAAGCGCCCGAAGCCCATGGCGGCCGCCATCGCAACGGCGCCGGCAGCGGCAGTGGAGACAAGGTTCGGCCGGGAGTGACGGGTGCGCTCGAGCATGCAGCGCTTATCGCGCCGCAACATCCGCACCACAATCAAGTAATTCTGATCGATCGATCAATTTCCCCGAACGTCAAAAATTCTCGGCCGCACTTGAAAGCAGTTATCGTAAGATATATGTTTTACGACATAGCTAACGATACATCCAACGATGAAAGGAAGGGCAATGAGAGGTTTTAAAGGCGGCATGTTCGGCGGAGATTTCCGCATGGGCCGCAAATTCGCGGCGGGCGATCTGCAGCTCGTCATCCTGGCACTGCTCGCTGAGCAGCCGCGCCACGGCTACGAATTGATAAAGATATTGGAAGAACGTTCGGGCGGCTTCTATGTGCCGAGCCCAGGCGTCATCTATCCCGCACTCACCTATCTCGAGGAAACTGGCCTTGCCGAGGTGGAGGCTGAGGGCGCCAAGAAGCTCTACCGCATCACCGAGGCCGGCCGCAGCCGCGTCGAGGAAAACCGCGCCATGATCCTGCATACCTTCGCCAAGCTGGAACGCATCGGCGAGAAGATGGCCCATGTGAAGCGCGTCTTCGAAACCGATCGTCACGGCGCCGACGAGGGCGATGACGGCGATTTCATGCAGGATGGCGGCGATATTCGCGCCGCCCGCATGCTGCTGCGCTCAGCCCTGCGCATGCGCTATCCCTGGTCGAAACCCGAAGCCGCCCGCATCGCCGGCATATTGGAACGTGCCGCCACCGAAATTCTGCAGGGCGGCAGGCCGGAAACGCGGGGGTGAAGACGGGGTTGGCGCCGACGTGCGTCGGGTTCGAGGACGCCGCGCCCCCCAAGAGAGCCTCTCATCCTGGTGCGCCCCGCAGGGGCCTCGAAGGGCGAGGCGGGTGTACTGACGCCGGATGAATGCAAGAAGCGACAAGCAAGTATGATCCTTCGAGGCTCCGCCCTACAGGCTGCGCACCTCAGCAACGGCAACCTACAAGGATGAGGAACGTTGGCGAGCTGCCCCTACCCCCGCGCATCCGGCAAGGTCAAAACCACCGGGCCGTTGCGAGTCGCCACCACCGTGTGCTCATATTGCACGGTCGGCGCCTTGGGATCGGCATAGAGTGTCCAGGCATCGTCGCCGCCCTCGGCCCATGTCGCGCCGAGCGAAAGGAACGGCTCGACGGTGAAGACGAGGCCTTCCGTCATCATCCGCTTTTCCGAAGGGTCCGGCCAGGTCGATAGCTCGGCCGGCTCCTCGTGCAGCGATCGCCCGACCCCGTGGCTCGCCAGATTGGCGACCAGCGTATAGCGGTTCTTCTGCGCAAAGGCGCCGACTGCGGTGCCGATCTTGGCCAGCGGTTCGCCCGATTTCACCTGGTTGAGCCCGACCCAAAGCGCTCGCTTGCCGTCGCGGCAAAGCCGTTCGATCTTCGGCTTGACCGGCGGCATCGCGAAGGAGGCGCCGGTATCGGCGAAGAAACCGTCCTTCTCCGCCGAAACGTCGATATTGATGAGATCGCCGGCGCGGATGACGCGCGGGCCGGGAATGCCGTGGGCGATTTCCTCATTGATGCTGATGCAGGTAGCACCCGGAAACTGGTAGCAGAACTCCGGCGCCGAGCGCGCACCTGAATCCTCGAGCACCTTGCGGCCGATCCCGTCGAGCTCCAGCGTCGTCATGCCGGGCTCCATCGCTGCCGCCATCACCTGGATGGCGTTGGCGCAGATGCGGCCGATCTCCTTGAGCTTTGTCAGTTCGTCGTCGTTTGCGATAACCATTCGTCTGTCCCGGCCGTGCGCAGGGCGGCCGCGGCCACCTCAAGCTGAGGCTTTCGCCCCTTCACCCTTTTCAGTCAATGCCTTTCTGACGATCGGCGCGACTTTCGTCCCGTACAGTTCAATACCACGCATGATCTGATCATGCGGCATCAGGCCGATCGCCATCTGCAGCAGGAAGCGGTCGTTCCTGAAAAGCGCGTGATGGGCGATGATCTTTTCGGCGACCGCCTCGGGATCGCCAACGAAGAGCGCGCCGTTCGGCCCGCGCGACATATCGAAATGCGCCCGGTTCGTCGGCCCCCAGCCGCGCTCGCGGCCGATGCGGTTCATCACTTCGGCCTGCGGCCCGTAAAACTGGTCGGCGGCGGCCTCCGTCGTATCGGCGATAAAGCCATGGACATTGATGCTGGTCTTCAGCTTCGCCTGGTCCTGCCCTGCCCGGCGCGCAGCCTCGCGGTAGAGATCGAAGAGCGGCGCGAAACGGCGTGGCTCACCACCGATGATCGCCAGCGCCACCGGCAGCCCGAGCGCCCCGGCGCGCGCCACCGACTGCGGCGTGCCGCCGACGGCGACCCAGAGCGGCAGCGGATCCTGCAGCGGCCTGGGATAGACGCCGCGCCCGTTGATCGGCGCGCGAAGCTCGCCCTTCCACTCCACAACCTCGCTGTCGCGCAGCGCCAGCAGCAGATCGAGCTTCTCCTCGAAAAGCTGGTCGTAGTCTTCGAGATTATAGCCGAATAGCGGGAAGGACTCGATGAAGGAGCCACGCCCGGCCATGATCTCTGCCCGGCCGTTGGAGAGCAGGTCGAGCGTCGAAAACTGCTGGAAGACGCGCACCGGATCGTCGGAGGAGAGCACGGTGACCGCACTGGTCAGCCGGATGTTCTTGGTTTTGACCGCGGCCGCGGCCAATACGACAGCAGGAGCGGATGCCGCATAGTCCGGCCGATGATGCTCGCCGAGCCCAAAGACATCGAGCCCCACCTGGTCGGCGAGCTCGATTTCCTCGATCAGGTTCTTCAGCCGCTCCGCCCCTTCGACACCTCTGCTGCCGGCAGGGCTCGGATTGACGTCGGCAAATGTGTAAAGCCCCAGTTCCATCATCGGCATCCTATTGAATTCCCGGCTGAGATAAGGATGGCTGGGATGGAGCGCAAATACAAATTGTGGAACGGAATGTTCGAGAATTTCGATGGCGGCATGATGTGTTTGGTGATCAGGCAGAGCGATCGATTAATTCGAATCTGAATTCAACCACTTCGAAGCGCCGGCGGATTCATCTTTCGAACCGCCTTAGATCGTACTTGAAGCGGCTGGACGGCGCACCCTCGCCGCGCCGTCCAGCCGCCGCTCACATCTTCGCCAGCAGCTCCGCCAGCTGATCGGCAGCCTTGCCCCACCCTTCGTGGAAGCCCATCTTCTCATGCGCTTCCTTGTCCTCGGCGCGCCAGTGCAGCGCCTTGGCCGTATATCTGGTGCGACCGTTGCCCAGATCTTCGAGCAGGATGACACCTGTAAAGAAAGGTTTCTCGGATGGTACCCAGGCGCTGGTATAGGCATCTGTGAAGACGATCTTCTCATTCTCGATGATCTCGAGATAGACGCCGCGGTTCGGATACTGATTGCCCTCGGGATCATGCATGACGACGAGACTGGAACCGCCGGGGCGGACGTCGAGCGTTGCGTCCGCCACACCCCAGGGACGCGGCACGAACCACTGCTTCAGCAGATCGGGATTGGTCCATGCCTTGTAGATCTTCTCGCGTGGCGCGTCGAATTCGCGCACGAGGACGAGTTCATGTTGCGTGCTGGCGGTCATTGCGACATCTCTCCATTTGAATGAAACCTGTCTCCTGTCAGGTTGTTACAAGGACGTGTCGACGTTCGCCGTTCCGACAGCGTACCGGCCTTTTCGGATTTTATTTTGCGATCGGCTGCGTGGCCTCTTCCTGCATCTTGTCGATCTGCCTGCGGATATGGGCGGCCTCGGCGGCCGAGTGGGCCAGGGCAATGGCGCGCTCGAAGGCTTCGCGCGCCTGGCTGGTCAGGCCAAGCTGCTTCAGCAGCCCGCCCCGTAAGCCGTGGTAGTAAAAATAGCCGCCGAGTTTTTCGCCAAGCGGATCGATGAGATCGAGCGCATCCTGTGCACCTTGGAGCTTGGAGACGACGACGGCCCGGTTGAGCGTTATTACAGGCGACGGCTGAAGGCGCTCCAGCGCGCGGTAGAGCAGGTCGATCTCCACCCAGTCGGTATCCCCAGCGCGTTTTGCCCGGGAGTGAACGGCGGCGATGGCTGCCTGCAACTGATAGGGGCCGGGCCGACGATGGCGCAGCGCCTTGTCGAGCAGCGCTAAGGCCTCGTTGATGAAGGGCTGGTTCCAGAGCGACCGGTCCTGATCCTCGAGCAGCACGATCTCGTCCTCGGCGCTGAAGCGCGCCGGCCGGCGCGAGATCTGCAGGAGCATGAGCGCAAGCAGCCCCATCAGCTCCGGTTCCGACGGGAAGATATGCAGCATCAACCGAGCCAGCCGGATCGCCTCGTCGCTGAAGGCAGCCGCCTCATGCCGGGGATCGGCCTGGCTGTAGCCCTCGTTGAAGATCAGATAGATCATCGTGCTGACGATCGAGAGCCGTTCGGCCCTTTCCTCAGGGCTCGGCGTTTCGAAAGGCACCCCTGCCTTGGCGACGCGCGCCTTGGCCCGGGTGATGCGCTGCTCCATGGCGCTTTCGGACACCAGGAAGGCACGCGCGATCTGCGGCACCGAAAGGCCGGAGACGATGCGCAGCGCCAGGGCGATCTGTTGGGTCGCCGGCAGGTCCGGGTGGCAGCAGATGAAGAGAAGCCGCAGAATATCGTCGCGATAATGGGAATCATCGAGCCGCTCGACAATATCGCTTTCGGCATCCTCGGTATCGGAGATGACGTCCTCATCCGGCAGAGCCTGGGTCTTCGCCCGCTTGCGCACAGCATCGATGCCGCTGTTTCGACCGACGAAGATCAGCCAGGCTGTGGGGTCACGTGGCGGCCCTTTCTCCGGCCATGTCCGGATCGCCCTCAGGCACGCCTCCTGAAACGCCTCTTCCGCGATATCGAGATTGCGGAAATAGCGCAGCAGCGCGCCGAGCGCCTTCGGGCGGGCCGATGCAAGCGCGAGGTCGATCCAGGCAATGTCTGTCATGATGAAGCATCTCCGGGCCTGAAGACGTAGAAAGGCCGAATTTCGTAAGAGGTGGAACCTGGATTGACGGATGAAAGCTGCTTCGAGAAGGCGATCGCCTCGTCGAGCGTTTCGAAGTCGACCACATAGAAGCCGAGAAGCGCCTCCTTCGTTTCCGCAAAGGGCCCGTCGATGACCAAGGGTTCGTCCTTGCCCTTGCGCACGGTGGTCGCAGCGGTCGTCGGCATCAACCGGCCGACGGGGCCGAGTTTGCCGGATGCGGCAAGCGGCTCCTGCACGGCATAGAGTTTCTCCATGACGGCAGCTTCCTCCTCCTTGCTCCAGGCAAAGACGGTTTCCTCATGGGCGTAACAAAGGATTGCATAAAGCATCGCTCACTCCTCTTTCCGAATGACGAAGGAGTACCGCCTTGACCGACAGCGCGCATCAAAAAATTATGGGCGGAGATTCGTGATCTCCGGAGCACGGGCGGCGCCGTAGCTGAAGAATAGCGGTGCATCTCCTGGGACGAACGGAACTACATCCCGCTGATCACCCCTCGCTCAAGGTCCGCTTGACCGCGTTCTTCCAGCCCTTGAGCTTTGCCGCCCGCAGCTTCTCATCCATATCGGGCTCGAACCGCCGATCCCGCTTCCACCTCGCCGAAAAACCGTCCTTGTCCGGCCACACCCCTGCCCGGCTGCCGGCGAGCCAGGCGGCCCCCAGCGCCGTCGTCTCGAGAATGACCGGGCGGTCGACCGGGGCATCGAGCAGGTCGGCAAGGCGCTGCATCGTCCAGGTTGAAGCGACCATGCCGCCGTCGACGCGCAGCACCGTGTCTTCCGTGCCGTTCTTCCAGTCCTTTTGCATGGCGTCGAGCAGGTCACGGGTCTGGTAGCAGACGGCTTCCAGTGCCGCCCGGGAGAGCTCCGCCGGACCGCTGTTGCGCGTCAGCCCGAAAATTGCACCGCGCGCCTTGGCATCCCAGTGCGGCGCGCCGAGGCCGGTGAAGGCGGGCACGAGATAGACTTCCTGTGTCGGATCGGCCTTTTCGGCCAGCGCGTTGGTTTCGGCGGCGCTGTCGATGATGCCGAGCCCGTCCCGCAGCCATTGCACGGCGGCACCCGCGATAAAGATCGAACCCTCCAGCGCATAGGTCGTCTCGCCGTTCAGGCGATAGGCGATGGTGGTCAGCAGCCGGTTTCTGGAACGCACCATATCGGCGCCGGTGTTGAGCAGTGCGAAACAGCCGGTGCCGTAAGTCGATTTCATCATGCCCGGCGCAAAACACGCCTGGCCGATGGTCGCCGCCTGCTGGTCACCGGCAACACCGAGAATCGGGATCGCTGCACCGAAGATGTCGGGATTGACCGTGCCGAAATCGGCGGCGCAATCCTTGACCTCCGGCAGCATGGCGGCCGGCACCCTCAGAATGTCGAGCAGATCCTCGTCCCACGCATTTTCGGCAATATTGTACATCAGCGTGCGCGAGGCATTGGTGGCATCGGTGACGAAGCTCTTGCCACCCGTCAGCCGCCAGATCAGGAAAGTGTCGATCGTGCCGAAGCAGAGATCGCCCCTGGCGGCGCGTGCCCGCGCGCCCTTTACGTTAGCCAGCATCCAGGAAAGCTTCGTGCCGGAAAAATAGGGATCGAGGATCAGGCCGGTCTTCTTGGTGAACAGCCGCTCCAGATCCTGCCTTTTCAGATTGTCGCAATAGCTTGCCGTGCGCCGGTCCTGCCAGACGATGGCATTCTGGATCGGTCGCCCTGTTTCGCGCTCCCAGACGACGACGGTCTCGCGCTGGTTGGTGATGCCGAGTGCTGCGAGATCCTTGGCCTCGATCCCGGCGTCGCGCAACGCCATGTGGACGGTGGAGACGACCGAATCCCAGATTTCCTCGGGATCATGCTCGACCCAGCCGGAACGCGGATAGATCTGGGTGAATTCCTTCTGGCCCTTGCCGGCGATACGCATATCGCCGTCAAAGACGATCGCCCGCGTCGATGTCGTTCCCTGATCGATCGCCAGAACATATCCGCTCATGAAAACCCTCCCTCAACATGTCAATTGTCGAGGCAAATCAATAGGACACGGATGCGGGCGAGAAAAGCGAATAAAGCGGAATTGCCAGCCCGACGGCTTTGGGCATAACCTCGCAAATAACGCTGCAACGCAGCATCGCGATTTCAGGAGTGAAAAGCATGAGCAGAACAGTCGTCGTCACCGGCTCCACCAGCGGCATCGGCCTTGCGATCGCCACGGCCTTCGCCGAAATGGGCGACAACGTCGTCATCAACGGCTTCGGAAAGGCCGATGAAATCAAGGCGATCGTCGAGCGGCTTGAATCATTGTCCAAAGGCCGGGCGATCTATCATCCGGCCGACATGACGAAGCCCGCCGAGATCGCCGACCTGATCGAAACGGCTGACAAGACCTTCGACACCGTCGACGTCCTGGTCAACAATGCCGGCATCCAGCATGTCGAGAAGATCGAGGATTTCCCGGTCGAAAAATGGGATCAGATCATCGCGATCAATCTGTCGAGCTCCTTTCATACCATGCGCGCCGCGATCCCGCTGATGAAGGCCAGGAAGTACGGCCGCATCATCAACATCGCCTCGGCCCACGGGCTCGTCGCCTCCCCCTTCAAATCCGCCTATGTCGCGGCAAAACATGGTATATTAGGCCTGACGAAGACGGCAGCACTTGAACTTGCCGAATTCGGCGTGACCGTAAACGCCATCTGCCCCGGCTATGTGCTGACACCGCTCGTCGAGAAGCAGATCCCGGATACCGCCAAAGCCCGCGGCATGACCGAGGAGCAGGTGAAGAGCGAAGTCATCCTCAAGGCGCAGCCGACGCGTGAATTCGTCAAGGCCGAGGAAATCGGTGCACTGTCGCTCTACCTCGCCAGCGACGCGGCCCGCCAGGTGACCGGAACGCATATCTCGATTGACGGTGGCTGGACGGCGGCTTAACCATTTGGAAAAAATAACCGGGAATATCATGAACGACAGCATCCGCTTCATCCTGAATGGCGAGGACATCACGCTCACCGATGTCAGGCCGACCGAGACGCTTCTCGATTTTCTGCGGTTGAAGCGACGGCTGACAGGCACCAAGGAAGGATGTGCGGAAGGCGATTGCGGCGCCTGCACCGTGCTCGTCGGGCGGCTTGCCGACGGTAAGCTCGCCTATGAATCCGTCAATGCCTGCATCCGTTTCATCGGTTCACTGCACGCCACCCATGTGGTGACGGTCGAGCATCTCGCCGGCAGGGACGGCGCGCTGCATCCGGTGCAACAGGCATTGGTCGATTGTCACGGCTCGCAATGCGGCTTCTGTACCCCGGGCTTCGTCATGTCGCTCTATGGCCTGTGGCTGACCAGGGAAAACCCCAGCCGCTACGAGATCGAAAAGGCGCTGCAAGGCAACCTCTGTCGTTGCACCGGCTATGAGCCGATCGTCAAGGCTGCCGAGCAGGTGAGCCTGATGCGGCCAAGCACCCTCTTCGATCCGCTGGAACGGACGCGATCCGAAATCGTCGCCCGGCTCTGGGCGATGCAGGCGAGCGGCACGATCCGGATTGCCAATGGCGACGACCGGCTGATCGTGCCGGCTTCGGTCCAGGCGCTCGCCGAAGTCCTCTCGCAGGAGCCTGATGCGATTATCGTCGCCGGCGCGACGGATGTCGGCCTCTGGGTGACGAAGCAGATGCGCAGGCTGAGCCCGGTGGTTTTCATCAGCCACCTCAGCGAATTGCAGTCGGTTGGGGAAGGCGAGGATGGCATCACCATCGGCGCCGGCGTCAGTTACACCAAGGCTTTCGAGGCGATCTCCAAGAAAATCCCCGCGCTCGGGCGGCTGATCGACCGCATCGGCGGCGAGCAGGTGCGCAATATGGGCACGATCGGCGGCAATATCGCAAACGGTTCGCCGATCGGCGATAGCCCACCGCCGCTGATCGCGCTCGGCGCGACGCTGACGCTGCGGTCCCTGCAAGGCCAGCGCAGAATGCCGCTCGAGGATTTCTTCATCGCCTATGGCAAGCAGGACCGGAAACCCGGCGAATTCGTGGAAAGCGTTTTTGTGCCCTATCCGGCAGCAACCAGCCGCTTTGCCGCCTACAAGATCACCAAGCGTCGCGACGAGGACATCACCGCCGTGCTCGGCGCCTTCCTGCTGACGCTCGACGATGCCGAGATGATCACCGATATCCGCATCGCCTACGGCGGCATGGCGGCAACGCCGAAACGCGCCCGCACGGTGGAGGCCGAACTGATCGGCAAACCATGGACGGAAGCGACGATCGAGGCGGCCCGTCCCGCCTTCGACGCCGATTACCAGCCGCTGACCGACTGGCGCGCCTCGGCGGAATACCGCCAGCTGACGGCAAAGAACCTGCTGACGCGGTTCTACCTCGAGACCGTCGGCGCGCCGGCGGAACTGAAGCGGTTCGAGGAGGTGGCGTGATGGAAAGATTGACCGTCGGCGCTGAGCCGCGAGCGCCCGGAGCATCGGCTGCGGGCAATCTCTCGACAGGGAGGCGCTAATGGACAAGTCCACCTTCGACGACCGCAAGGTTATCATATCAGGCCCGATGCACGGCGCGCTGCGGCATGATTCCGCGCATAAGCACGTCACTGGAACCGCCGATTATATCGACGACATTCCGGAACCCGCAGGCCTGCTGCACGGCGCCCTCGGCCTCTCCGACCGGGCGCATGCCGAAATCGCCGGCATCGACCTTTCCGCCGTCGCCGCCTATCCCGGCGTCGTATGGGTCTTCACCGGCAAGGACGTGCCCGGCGTCAACGACGTCAGCTCGAACGGCAGCCATGACGAGCCGCTGCTGGCCGAAACTTTAGTTCAGTTCCACGGCCAGCCGATCTTTGCCGTCATCGCCGAAACGCGCGACGCTGCCCGCCGCGCCGCGCGGCTGGCAAAGATCGACTATCGCGACCTGCAGCACTGGAGCGATATCGATGGTGCGCTCGCCAATGGCAGCCCGCTGGTCATCACCCCGATGACGCTCAGGCGCGGCGAGCCGGAAACGGAAATGACCAATGCCGCCATGCGTCTGAAAGGTCAGATGCGCATCGGCGGACAGGAGCATTTCTACCTCGAAGGCCATATCGCCGTAGCGATCCCCGGCGAGGACGACGAGGTCACCGTCTGGTCCTCGACGCAGCATCCGAGTGAGATCCAGCACATCGTCGGCCATGTGCTCGATATCCCGTCCAACGCCGTGACCGTTAATGTGCGCCGCATGGGCGGCGGCTTCGGCGGCAAGGAGACGCAGGGCAATCAGTTCGCAGCACTCGCCGCCATCGCCGCCAAGAAGCTCGGCCGCGCGGTCAAGTTCCGCCCGGACCGCGACGAGGACATGAGCGCCACCGGCAAGCGCCACGATTTCCTCGTCGATTACGAACTCGGCTTCGACGCCGAAGGTCGCATCCACGCGGTCGACGCGACCTATGCGGCCCGCTGCGGCTTCTCCTCCGACCTCTCCGGACCGGTGACCGACCGCGCCCTCTTCCATGCTGATTCCAGCTACTTCTACCCCCATGTGCATCTGGTCTCGAAACCGCTGAAAACGCACACCGTTTCCAACACCGCCTTCCGCGGTTTCGGCGGGCCGCAGGGCATGCTCGGCGCCGAGCGCTTCATCGAGGAGATCGCCTATGCCCTCGGCAAGGATCCTCTCGACGTCCGCAAGCGGAATTTTTACGGCCAGCCGGGCTCCGGGCGCACGCTCACCCCTTACCATCAGGAGGTCGAGGACAATGTCATCGCCCGCGTCGTCGAGGAGCTGGAAGAGACCGCCGGATACCAGGCGCGGCGCAACGCCATCATCGCCTTCAACCGCGACAGCCGCTATATCAGAAAGGGCATCGCGCTGACGCCGGTCAAATTCGGCATCTCCTTCACCATGACCGCCTTCAACCAGGCCGGCGCCCTCGTCCACATCTATCAGGACGGCTCGATCCATCTGAATCATGGCGGCACCGAAATGGGCCAGGGCCTCTACACCAAGGTGGCGCAGGTGCTGGCCGACAGCTTCCAGGTCGATATCGACAGGGTGAAGATCACCGCGACGACAACGGCCAAGGTGCCGAACACCTCGGCGACGGCGGCCTCCTCCGGCTCGGATTTGAACGGCATGGCAGCCTTCGACGCCGCCCGCCAGATCAAGGAACGGCTGGTGGCGTTTGCTGCCGAAAAATGGGATGTGGCGCCTTCCGACATCGTCTTCCTGCCGAACCGGGTGCGCGCCGGCGAGATCGAGATTCCCTTTCCCGATTTCATCAAGCAGGCCTATTTCGCCCGCGTCCAGCTTTCCGCCGCCGGCTTCTACAAGACGCCGAAGATCCACTGGGACCGCAAGGCCGGCCGCGGCACGCCCTTCTATTATTTCGCCTACGGCGCCTCCTGCACCGAGGTGTCGATCGACACGCTGACGGGCGAATATCTGATCGACCGTACCGACATCCTCCACGATGTCGGTCGCTCGCTGAATCCGGCGATCGATATGGGCCAGGTCGAAGGCGCCTTCGTGCAGGGCCTGGGCTGGCTGACGACGGAAGAACTCTGGTGGGACGACAAGGGCCGGCTGCGCACTCACGCCCCCTCGACCTACAAGATTCCGCTCGCCTCCGACCGTCCAAAGATCTTCAACGTGCGCCTCGCCGAATGGTCGGAGAACGCTGAGGCCACCATCGGTCGCTCCAAGGCGGTCGGCGAACCACCCTTCATGCTGGCGATCTCGGTGCTGGAGGCACTGTCGATGGCGGTGGCGAGTGTGGCCAACTACAAGGTCTGCCCGAGGCTGGATGCGCCGGCGACGCCCGAGCGGGTACTGATGGCAGTCGAGCGGATGAAGCGGGTGTAGGAGATGCGAATGCGTCCCGCTTGTTTATTGGCCTCGGCGGCTGATCGGGGCGGGCAGAGAGACTGGAACCGCCGTGAGACACCCACGAACCTACCGGTCATTCACCCATGACCGCCATCCGCCGCTTCCTCGCCGCCCACCCGGACAGCATCCTCATCGACATCACCGGCACACAAGGTTCGACCCCGCGTGAGGTGGGCGCTTTCATGCTGGTCTCGCAAACCGCCTTATGGGGCACGATCGGCGGCGGCCGGTTCGAGTTCATGGCGATCGGCAATGCGCGAGACATGCTGGCGGGAACCGGCGGGATGGCGGAGATGGATATCCCGCTCGGGCCCGACATCGGCCAATGCTGCGGCGGGCGCACGCAATTGCGGTTTCGCCGGGTGACACAGGCGGTTGCCGAAGAAATCGAAGTCAGGCTTGCCGGCGAGACCGAGCGTCTGCCGGAGGTCTATCTCTTCGGCGCCGGTCATGTCGGTCGGGCGCTGGCCGCGGCCTTGGCGCCGTTGCCGCTGTCAATCACGGTCGTCGAGACGCGGCAGGAAGAAATCACCAGCCTGCCTCCCGAAACGAAGACGCGGCTCGTGCCGATGCCGGAAGCGCTGGTGAAGGATGTTGCGGCCGGCGGCGCGCTGGTCATCCTGACGCACGACCATGCGCTGGATTTCCTCATCGCCCGCGAGGCGCTGGAACGGACCGACCTCGCCTATATCGGCATGATCGGCTCGGCGACGAAGCGCGCCACGTTCGTAAGCTGGCTTTCCCGCGAGGGCGGCGGAGAACGTGGCTGGACAGAACGCCTGACGCTGCCGATCGGCGGCTCGGCGGTCAGGGACAAGCGCCCTGAGGTGATCGCCGCCATGACCGCCGCCGAAATCCTGACGGCGCTTGCGGTCTACCGCATGCGTTCGTCCTCGCAGTAGGGATCGCGCCCGTCGAGGAAACCGAGATCACGCTTGACGCGATCCGGCGCCGTGTCGAGATCGAGGCTGGGCATGCTTCGAGACCGCTGCCCGGCTCGGAAGTTTCACCAAGGCAGGCGACGAACTCGGTATGACGCAGACGGCCGTTAGCTACCAGATCAAGCTGTTGGAGGAGAATGTCGGCGAGCCGCTCTTCCTGCGCCGTCCCCGCCAGATCGCGCTGACGGAGACCGGCGAGCGACTGGCGCCGAAGGTAACCGAAGCCTTTGCCATGCTGCACGACGCGATGGCGACGGCCCGCGACAGCGTCGAAGGCACGCTCGCCATCAGCTCGACCCATACCTTCGCCTCGAAATGGCTGGCGCCGCGCCTCGGCTCTTTCCACTTGAAGCATCCGGCGATCGCGGTGCGCTTTCAGGCAAGCTCTGACATCATCGATTTCACCCGCGAGCAGATCGATGTCGGCATCCGCTGGGGCGACGGCAACTGGCCGGGGCTGACACTGCACCGGCTGATGGGGCTGGAGTTCACGCCGATGCTGAGCCCGAAGCTGGCGGAAGCGGCCGGCGGCATCAAGGAGCCGCGCGATCTCCTGAAGCTCGATCTCTTCGACGCCGGCGATATCTGGTGGAAACAATGGTTCGAGGCAGCCGGCGTCACGGAGACGGATCTCGATCGGCGCCCGCGCAACCAGCTTGGCTCCCAGGCCGTGGAAGCCGATGCGGCCATCGCCGGCCATGGCGTCGCCATCCTCCATCCGGCCTTCTATGAGGCCGAGATCACGCTCGGCCGGCTCTACCAGCCCTTCGAACTGACCCGCAGCGACGGCAAGGCCTACTGGCTCGCCTACCCCGAAAACCGTCGCAACGTGCCGAAGATCAAGGCCTTCCGCAACTGGATCCTCGAGGAGATGAAGGCAGCCGGAAATTGATGCACGCCGCCTGAATTGTGCGGTGATTTTCTGACGACGCCATGCCGGACCCGGTTCGCGAGCCGGGTCCGGTGCTGTGGTCCGCCTTCAATATCCCATTTCCGGCGCATAAAAACAGCGCGGCGTATCCTCGTTCGGGAACAGACAGAGATGATAGTCGTTATCGCCGGATTGCATCGCCTTCGTCATCGGCAGCAGGAAGACATGAGCATGCGTGACCAACCGGTGGTCGCCAGGCATCAACGTCACACGATATCCGCCCGGCGTCACCGCCACGCTTTTCGAAGGGATCATCTGGCAATCGCCATTATGACTGTCGCCGTTGCAACAATAGGGGTCATAACTCCACCCCGAAGGTGCGTCGTGGGCCGTCGCCAACGACGCATACGCAATCATCACACACGTCAGAATGCTGCGCATGGGCATCTTCTCCGTCGATGAATGCGCCGCCGATGATCCAACGGTTCTTATTTTATTCCGGCGGCCTGCAAAAATAATTGTAATCGAGTCGTCGTAGTTCAAGGTCTGCTATTTTAGCAGGCGCAGTATAAGTCAGGGATAATGCACAGTCTTCTCGGCAGCTTTTAGGCACGCGACAGCAGATCGGCGATACGACCGTGATCGGCGGCTTCGGCATAACCGTCGAAAATCATCAGCGGAGCGCCGAAGATCTCGACGAGCCCATTGCTGATGATGACTCCTTCACCATCCCGGCACGCAAGAATGGGGGTCGCCGTCGTCTCACTATAGCGCAGCAGCGCGGAGAAATAGCCGGGATCATCATCGAGATGCGGGAAGAATTCGAAGGGCAGCATATTGAGAGCCGCGCCATCCCGCACCGTATTGGGCGAACCGCCAGAAAAGAGGGCGTCGACAGCGATTGTCGGCGTCATCAAAATCGCCCCGGCGCTAGTTCCGATAAGAATTCCGTCATTCAGTGCCCATGCGCGCAACTTGTCCAGCATGCCGCTTTGGCGCAGCCTTCTCAGAAAATCGCCGGTGTGGCCGCCGGAAAGATGAATGGCGTCACAGGAGAACAGCCGGCTGATCTCCTCATCGCCGGAGAGCGCATCGAGATCGACAAAGAGATCAAGCGAAAGCCCATACTTGGCGTAATATTGCCGTTTCTCATCAAAAAACGCGCGCTCCGGGTCTGGACCCGACGCGATATAGCCGATGCGGTTTCCGCGAGCGCGGACGAGTGCTGCAATCCTGCGGTCCATCGGCGCGTTTTCGGCGATGAGCTGATCGCTGTAGAGGGCGGTGATCATTCCCTTGCTCCTTTGGCGCGCCGGGTCGTCGCGCGTGTGCAGTCCTTCAATCTCCTCTTCCCTCCCCGCCAAAATTTCCGCAATGTCACGAGTCGGAGGAAGATAGGGGAACTCGATGTATGAATATGCCATAGCATGGGAATGGTTCGCCTTCGCGGCGCGCTGGTTTCATGTCATCACCGCGATCGCCTGGATCGGATCGTCCTTTTATTTCATCGCGCTCGATCTCGGACTGGTGAAACGCCCGCATCTGCCGCCCGGCGCTTATGGCGAGGAGTGGCAGGTCCATGGCGGCGGCTTCTACCATATCCAGAAATATCTGGTGGCGCCCGCTCAGATGCCCGAGCATCTGACCTGGTTCAAATATGAGAGCTATTTCACCTGGCTTTCCGGCTTCCTGATGCTGTGCATCGTCTATTACGGCGGCGCCGATCTCTTCCTGATCGACCGGCATGTGCTCGATATCAGTGCGCCCGTCGCGATCCTGATCTCGCTGGCGTCGCTGGCGCTCGGCTGGGTCGTCTACGATGTGCTTTGCAAATCCCCGCTTGGGCGGCACACCTGGGGTTTGATGGCGGTGCTCTATATCGTGCTCGTCTTCATGGCCTGGGGCTATACACAGCTTTTCACCGGCCGCGCCGCCTTCCTGCATCTCGGCGCCTTCACCGCGACGATCATGTCGGCCAACGTCTTCATGATCATCATCCCGAACCAGAAGATCGTCGTCGCCGATCTCATCGCCGGGCGCACGCCCGACCCCAAATACGGGCAGGTCGCCAAGCAGCGCTCGCTGCACAACAACTACCTGACGCTGCCCGTCATCTTCTTCATGCTGTCGAACCACTATCCGCTGGCCTTCGGCACGCAGTTCAACTGGGTGATCGCCGCCCTGGTCTTCCTGATGGGCGTCACCATCCGCCACTGGTTCAATACCACGCATGCCAGGAAAGGCCGGCCGACCTGGACCTGGATCGTCACCGTCATCCTCTTCATCCTGATCATGTGGCTTTCGACCGCGCCGAAGCTGCTGACCGGCGAAACGGATGCGGCAGCAGTCGCGCCCGCCTTCCAGCAATTCGCCGGCGACCCGCATTTTCCCGCCGTCAAGCAACTGGTGTCGACGCGCTGTTCCATGTGCCATGCCGCCGAGCCGGTTTATGAGGGCATCGTGCGACCGCCAAAGGGCGTAATCCTTGAAAACGACGCCGAAATCGCCGCCCATGCCCGTGAAATCTATATACAGGCCGGCCGCAGCCATGCCATGCCGCCCGGCAACATCACCGACATCACGCCGGACGAGCGCAAGCTGCTCGTCGCCTGGTTCGAAAACGCAGTCGAAGGCAAGAAACAATGACGACGACACTCCTGCGCGGCCGCCTGCTGTCCTTCCATCGCGCGCCGCTGAGCCTGACCGACAGCCAAAGCTATCTCTATGAGGAAGATGGCGGCCTGCTGATTACGGACGGGCTGATCTCGGCAATCGGCCCCTATGCCGATGTCAAGGCAAAGGCAGCCGCTGATGTGGCCGAGATCGACCACCGCCCGCATCTGATCATGCCCGGCTTCATCGACATGCACCTGCATTTTCCGCAGATGCAGGTGATCGCCTCCTATGCCGCCAACCTGCTCGAATGGCTGAACACCTATACTTTTCCCGAGGAATGCCGCTTCGTCGAAAGCAGGCATGCTGAAAGGATCGCCACGCATTTCTACGACGAGCTGATCCGCCACGGCACGACGACGGCGGTTGCCTATTGCTCCGTGCACAAGACCTCGGCCGACGCCTTCTTCGCCGAGGCGATGAAGCGCAACATGCGCATGGTCGGCGGCAAGGTGATGATGGACCGCAATGCCCCGCAGGGCCTGCTCGACACCCCCGAAATGGGCTATGACGAAACCCGCCAGGTGATATCGGACTGGCACGGCAAGGGCCGCAATCACGTCGCCATTACCCCGCGCTTCGCCATCACCTCGACACCGGCGCAGATGGAAGCGACATCGGCCCTGGCCCGTGAATTTCCCGACCTGCACATCCAGACGCATCTTTCGGAAAACCACGACGAGATCAAATTCACCTGCGAGCTTTATCCCGAGGCGCTCGATTATACCGACATCTACGCCCGCTACGGCCTGCTCGGGGCGAAAAGCCTCTTTGGCCATGCCATCCACCTGTCCGAGCGCGAGGCCGATGCCATGAGCGAGGCGGGCGCCGTCGCCGTCCACTGCCCGACCTCGAACCTCTTCCTCGGCTCGGGCCTGTTTCCGCTGAAGGCGCTGGCGCGGCGCCAAAAGCCGGTCCGTATCGGCGTCGCCACCGATATCGGCGGCGGCTCCAGCTATTCGATGCTCAGGACGATGGACGAGGCCTATAAGATCCAGCAGTTGCTTGGCGAACGGCTGAACCCGCTGGAAAGCTATTACCTGATGACGCGCGGCAATGCCGAAGCGCTGTCGCTGACAGACCGAATCGGCACCATGGAACCTGGCACCGAAGCCGATCTCGTCGTGCTCGATGCGACGGCGACACCGGCCATGGCGCTGAAGATGGAGGTGGTGAAGACGCTGCCCGAGGAGCTATTCCTGCTGCAGACGATGGGCGACGACCGGGCGATTGCCGAGACCTATGTTGCAGGTGTGGCGCTGAAGGCGGGACTTCGATAACGCGCGCCGTTGCTCTCGAAATCGGTCCGTGAAAAGCTGCCTCACACGGCCAATTTCCCATAACACTGCCGCCAAATTCATGTTATGGCCGATGGCCGCATTCAGATGTGAAGGTTCAATTCATGGCCACCCCGCTCACCATCGCCGACCTGAAAAAACTCGCACAGCGCCGCGTGCCGAAGATGTTCTTCGACTATGCGGATTCGGGCGCCTGGACGGAATCGACCTACGCGGCGAATGAGAGCGATTTCAGCCAGATCAAGCTGCGTCAGCGGGTGATGGTCGACATGACCGACCGCACGCTGGCAACGACGATGGTTGGCCAGAAAGTGTCGATGCCGGTGGCTCTGGCGCCGACGGGCCTGACCGGCATGCAGCATGCCGACGGCGAGATGCTGGCGGCGCGCGCCGCCGAAGAATTCGGTGTTCCCTTCACGCTCTCGACGATGAGCATCTGCTCGATCGAGGATGTCGCTTCGGTGACGACCCGCCCCTTCTGGTTCCAGCTCTACGTGATGAGGGACAAGGATTTCGTCCTCAACCTCATCAACCGCGCCAAGGCGGCCAAATGCTCGGCGCTGGTGCTGACGGCCGATCTGCAGATCCTTGGCCAGCGCCACAAGGATCTGCGCAACGGCCTGTCGGCGCCGCCGAAATTCACGCCGAAGCATATCTGGCAGATGGCGACCCGGCCCTTCTGGTGCCTTGAGATGCTGCAGACCAAGCGCCGCACCTTCGGCAATATCGTCGGCCATGCGAAGAATGTTTCCGACCTCTCGTCCCTCTCCTCCTGGACGGCCGAACAGTTCGATCCGCGGCTGTCTTGGGCGGATGTCGCCTGGATCAAGGAACAATGGGGCGGACCGCTGATCATCAAGGGCATACTCGATCCGGAGGATGCGAAGGCAGCCGCCGATACCGGTGCCGATGCGATCGTCGTCTCCAATCATGGCGGTCGGCAGCTAGACGGCGCCTCCTCCTCGATCAGCATGCTGCCGAAGATCGTCGACGCCGTCGGCGACCGTATCGAGGTCCATCTCGACGGCGGCATCCGCTCTGGCCAGGACGTGCTGAAGGCCGTGGCGCTCGGCGCCAAAGGCACCTATATCGGCCGCCCCTTCCTCTACGGCCTCGGCGCCATGGGCAAGGAAGGCGTGGCGCTGGCGCTCGGCATCATCCGCAAGGAGATGGACATCACCATGGCGCTCTGCGGCAAGCGCGACATCAACGACGTGAATTCGTCGATCATCGACGGACGGCAGTGAAGCTGCTGGAGAAGCCAGCTGAGAGCGGTTCAACTTTTCATGGAAACGCAAAACCGCTCTAAGCTCTTGTTTTGACGAAATTCCGGACGGAATACCGCTTCGCACTTTTCCTGGAATTGCTCTAGAAGGGTCACGGATCCCGGAATCGCCGTCGCGATTGGCGCGCGCAAGACCTGCCGGACACGTGCCGGAGCGCTTGCATCAATCGCCTGCCGTCATATTCAGCAGAGCGGCTGCCCATCGGTCGCATCGAGCACCAGGATCGCGAAAATCACGAGACAGATGGCGAGCGCAAAACGCTGCCGCCAGACGATGCGACGCGATCCGGCAATCCGCCTCTCGAGCCCAGACGGTGTCCCGTCAGGCTTGCGAAGCCGCATGCGGGACAACAGGTCGTCGACGGCAGCAAGACCGGCCGTCTCGGTCTCGTGGCTCGCCGCGAGGCGAAACAACAGCGCATCGAAGAGAAGATGGATCGCCAGCGCAAGAACAATCACGCAGAAAACCAGCATCAAGAGCCAGCCGAACTGTGGAACGAAGCCTCGATATTCGGCAGTGATCGGGCCGACAATCAGTGGCAACAGTGCCGTCAGCCCGCAGAAGATCGAATTACGGCCGAGATTTCGCGCCGCCGCCGAGGCCGTGCTATTCCACTGCGTCATTGCACGCCCTCCGTCACGGCATGGATACTTTCCGCGGGCAGATGAACACGCCGCCCCGCCCGTTCGATCAGCCGCACTGCTTCGGCCGGATCTTCGCAACGTCGGCTGATGAGCAGCCAACGCACGATGACGCAAGCGCTCCGCTGGAAACCTAGCGCACAGCAGACGAGAACCGGTCCCTGCTCGCGCGCAGCCTCGACGAGGTTCGCCGCGGCGAGCGTCTGGATCTTGTCGAGGGCGGTAAGATCAAGGGTGGGAAAGCTGCACCAGCGCGCGCGTGTCGCGCCGGGGCGCTGAAGTTCGCCGGTAATGTCGATCACCGTGGCAAAACGGTCGGCCTCGTAGCGACGCGGAAAACGACCGAGATGGACGCCGTCGGCGATCGCCACCGACGCCGGCATTCCCCGGGTCCAGAGCCAAATATTGATGTGAGCGCCGAGCCGGTAGGGTGCCAGCAGCCAGCGGCTGGCAAGGGTGGCCCGGCCATCGACGCGTTTCTGGAATATCTGCGGGCCGGCGCCGAGATATCCGAGCGAGACGATCGCCAGCGCAACAGCCGGCCAGAGCAACAGCAGGGCCGCGGCCGATAGAGGTGTGCAGAGCGTTGCAAGGCCGAGAAATGCGATGGCGCCGCATAGATAATAGATGCCGAGGCGACGCGACTTCGGATCGCCGCTCATCGCAAAATTCGCGAGAGGCGAACCGGCATCGCGCGGAAAAAGCCAGGCGGCAAACAGGCCGAGCAGCATGCCGGTCGGTATGTCGATGACGTGATGCTGCCACGTGGTCAGCACGGAGGCACCGATCAGGAGGCACCAGAAGTGCCACCGAAGCCGTGCCTTGCGCGGCAGCCGGCCGCGCAGATGGTCCCAGATCACAACCAGGAGCGCGATATGCAGCGACGGCGCCTGGTTGAACGGCTTATCGAAGCCGCCGAGCACGGCGAACATGAAACCGGGCAGGCCGCTCGTTGCCGGCCGCACGAAGGTCGCTTCAAGCGGAAACGCGACAAAGCAGGCGACGGCTATTATCTGGATCGTTAGATAACGCCTCGCCAGCATATCCACACCGCGCGGCGTCGTGTTGATGAACAGGCAGAGTGCATAGAACAGATTGATCGACCAATAGGGAATGATCGTCCATCCGAGGAACGGAATGGCGCTTTCCCATGCGAAGGCGACGTTCGGCACATGAGCGCGCTGCGACGCCAGCCAATTGGCGCCGCCATAGCTCAGATAGAAGAACGGTCCCAGGAAGGCGAGCCAGAGCGCCGCCCGCTTCTGGACCGGTGCTGCCCGGGAAAAAGGTGAACGTGCCTTCTCCACGCTTTGCCCTCAAACTCGCTCGGCCAACGAGACAGTGAAAATGCCCCACTGGTCGATGCGCTGTTCGATCTTGCGGAAACCGGCTGCGGCGACCAGTTGGTCCATTTCCTCTTGCGTCCGCCGCCGCATCACCCACGCCTCGCCGCCGCGGTGGGAGGTCAGGGCGCGGGCAATCATCTCCAATTGTGGATGCCATGGCTGGTTGGTGTAGACTAGCAGACCACCGGGCCGCATCGCGCGGGCGATCCCGTTGAGGGAAGCGGCGATCATCGCATTGTCGGAAAACAGCTCGTAAAGGCCGGAGACGATCGCGAGATCCGGAGCCGGCGTGGTTGCTGCCAGCCCCTCGCCATCAAAGGCATCCTGCTGGCGGAAGTTGACGAAATCGCCCAGTCCACGTGCGGCAATGCTGTTGCGGCCGGCATCGACGTTAATGGGGGAATAGTCCTGCAGCCGCGCACTGTCGGGACGCACGGCAGCCGCCTCGATCGCATCAAGCACATAACGGCCGTGCCCGGCCGCTATGTCGAGCATATGGGTGCTGCGGCCGGCTGCTTTCAGGCGCTGCAGCGCGCGGTCGATCAGCTCCTGCAAGTGCAGCTTTCGCTGCCTGATACCGCGCCAGCCGATCGCCTCGAGGAACACCTTGTCGATCAAACGCCCGCCGGGACCGAGCCCGCGCGGCTTGTTCTCGTAGACGTAGTCGAGCGTCGAGCCGGAATCAAAGCCGGTCTTGACCCCGGTCTTGATGCCCTCGGACACCAAGGCGCCGATCTTGATGTTGAGGCGGCTGAGCGCCCAGTAGATGCCACGTGGGGATGTCGCGTCCAGCGGGCTCGCAAGCCGGTCGGCCTCGTCCTTTGTATAGCCCTGGATATGGGCGTTGCGAAGGTCGGCAGGTGCCCGGGGCTCGGCAAAACGCGCATCTATAAAACGGCGGACCTCGGCGAGCGCAATCGCGCGGTCCTTTTCGCCAAGCGTATCATGGTAGAAGCCGGCAAGCACATGCCGTTCCTTGATCCGGCTGCCGAGGTTTTCGTAAAACCGGTGCTGCGGCGCCTGTCGCACCACCCAGTCGCTGCCGGAGATCAGCAGTTGGGTCGGGACGGTGATGGCGCGGGCGTCGCCGACGACGCGGGCTGCCGCCTCATAGAGCTGCACCAGGATGTTGGAGGCAATCGGCCTAGATATCAATGGGTCGGTTTCGTAGGAGGCGATGCGCTCGGGATCATGCGTCAGGAACCTCGCCTTGACATAGGAATTGACGAAGAATGTACCTTTGAGCTTTTCCCAGAACGCGATGCCTTCTTTGGCAAAAGGCACGTAGAGCTTGACGCTGAAGGCCGGCGAGGCAAGCACGAGCGCACGGATCGGCGGCGCATAGTCGTGCACCCAGGTGCTGGCGAGGACCGCGCCGACACTCTGCGCAATGACGGCGATGTCTTCGACTGAAGTACCGCTTGTCTCGCTGACATGGCGGACGAAGCAATCGAGATCATGCGCCGAGGCAGCAAAGGATGGAGAATAGCCGCGCTCTCCCGGTGAACGCCCATGGCCGCGTGCGTCCCAGGCGTAGAAGGAAAAATCATCGAGACCGAGTTCGGTGGCGAGATGAGCGACGCGGCCACTATGCTCGTGGCCGCGATGGAGAAGAATGATCACGCCCTTCGGTGCAGCGCTCGTCGAAGGCCACGCCCGATAAAACAGCCGAGTGCCATCATGCGATGCGAATTCTGATTCATGCATTGGTCTGGCCGTCGAGGACGGTTGCCCACTATCGGCAGTTTGCAGCACGCTCTTCTCCAATTCTGATGGGTGGATAGGTTGCATCCATTGGCGAGCACAGTGATTTGCTTTCATTGCAAAAGTCTAGTTGCAAATGTAAGTCCTTTGCATGAACCGATATGAAGTGCGGCCTTCCTCACAGCTGCGACGATCTGCACTGCCCGAGCCGGGATAGACTGTTCAAATGCCACGAAATTCCAATGAGGTAGCATGTCTGTTTATCAATTGAAGTCCCGATTTCAGAATATTCTTCGCCCTCTGGTGCGCTCCCTCGCGGCGCGAGGCGTCACCGCCAATCAGGTGACTTCAGTTGCCGCCGCCGTCTCGGTTGCATTGGGCCTTTTTCTGAGCGTCGCCCCGCTTCCGCACTGGTTCCTGCTGGTGCCGGTATGGTTTCTCCTGCGCATGGGCCTCAACGCCATCGACGGCATGCTCGCGCGCGAACATGGGCAGAAGAGCATTTTAGGCGCCTATCTGAACGAGATCGGTGATGTCGTGTCGGATGTCGCCCTGTATTTGCCGTTTGCGCTCATCGATCCGAACGGCTTGGTGCCGGCGTTATCAGTCATATTCCTCTCGGCGCTGACGGAATTTGCCGGCGTTCTGGGTCAAACGGTCGGGGCAAGCCGGCGTTACGACGGGCCGCTGGGCAAGAGCGACCGCGCGGTGCTTTTCGGCGCGCTCGGCATCTTTGTCGCGGTTGGCGGTACGTTTGCAGCATGGACTTCGTGGCTCTGGGCGGTGGTGGCTCTCCTTCTCATATGGACCATCATCAACCGTATCAGCGCCGGTATTCGCGAGGCGCATACCGCCGCCCGATAGGACGCTGCCTCTCCTTCTAACGCCATGTTAAGCTTAGGTTGTATTTTTAGCACAACCCCTTGAAAGCACCAAAGCGGTGCTTTATGTTTTATCCTATGGCGAACACAGGCAAGACACCGCACCTATCGCTGCTGCGCTACACGCTGGCGCCTGATGAACAGGCCCGGCAGGCGCTGGACGATACTCTTGCCGCCTATCGCAGGATGATCGACATCCTGAACGAACGCATCGACGACAGGGCGGGCGCCAATCTCGTCCTCCTGCATGAACTTGCCTATGAAACCGTCCGCGAGCAGACGGGGCTGCCGGCGCGGCTGGTGACACTCGGTCTTCGCGATTTCGCCGCCAATCGCGGCGCGAGTGCCGATCCCCCGCTTCTGCCGCTCGACGACAAGCTTTTCGCCATCAAAGGCCCCGCGGATCTAACGATCGCCACAGTGCACGGGCGCGTTGCCGTACCCTTTGATGTCGCGGGCTATTCCAGGGGATGGGAGAGTATTTTTCCGGCCTATCTTGTGGCCGGCCAGGATCGTTACGAGATTCACATCGGCGTCACGCCGAATTCCGCTCGGATGGAGGAAAACATGACGAATGAAGGCATTCTTTCCCGCATGGGCCGCCTGATCGCGGGCATCGCGAATGCGGCGGTCGACAAGGCGGAAGGCGTCAACAAGATCGCCGTCATCGAACAGGCGATCCGCGAGATCGATGCGGCAGCGGATGAGGCCCGCACCGATCTCGGCAAGGCGCGTGCCGAGGAATATCGCATCCAGAGCCGCAAGGACGAGATCGTCGGAGACATGAACGCGCTCGACCAGAAGATCCGCCTCGCCGTCTCTTCCGGGCGCGATGATCTGGCAAAGGCCGGCGTCGCCCGGCAGATCGATCTCGAATCCCAGATCGCGGCGCTCGACAAGGCGTTGGCCGATGCCAGGGAGCAGCTGGACGAGGGCCAGAAAGCCCTTCAGGCCGTGCTCGCCACGCGCCGCGAGGCGGACGCCCGCCTTGCCGATTTCAAGCGCAGCATCGCCAGGCATCCCGAAGACGCCGCAGCAGGTCACAGCCGGCCCGCGCCGGGCGCCGATGCTGCCCGGGCTGCGGCGGCGGTGTCGCGGCTGACCGGTGTTCCATCAGGCGAGCACGCCCATAGTTCGGAGCTGGACGAACTCGACCGCTTGCACCGCGAACAGGCGATCGAAGCGCGCCTCGCACGCTTCAAGGCGGATAACCGGTAACGGCGATGGCACTTCTCTTCGCCCCCGAATGTGCCCCCTTCGCCATCGCCGCCGCGGTCCTCGCCGGCCTGACCGCGATCGAGATGCTCGCGACCGTCATGGGTTTTTCGATCATGGAATTTCTAGGAAAACCGGATTTCCATGGCCATGACGGGTTTGCGGGCTACCTGTCCTGGCTCAATCTCGGCGGTGTTCCCCTGCTCATCCTCATCATGCTGGCGCTCGGCTTCTTCGCCATGACGGGCTTTGCCATACAGGCCGTCGCCAATGCTTTCTGGGCACCGCTTCCCGCCACCGTCGCCGCTCTTCCCGCCATCTTGGTTGCCATCCCCATGGTCAGGGCGTCGAGCAGGACCGTGGCGCGGCTCGTGCCGCATGACGAGACCTATGCCGTCGATCTCGACGCGCTCATCGGCCGGACGGCCGAAGTATCGCTCGGCCCGCTCGATCAGGGGCTGCCAGGACGCGTCCGCGTCAAGGACCAGCATGGAAACTGGCACGTGCTGAGAGCCAAGGCCGCCAGAGATCAGGAGCCTCTGAAGGTCGGCACCGAGGTTCTCCTCGTCGACCGCACGGCAGATGTATATATCGCCATTCCCGCACTGGCCGACCCGACCGATGCGGACAATCAATCTTTGAGGGACCAGCAATGATATACGACGTTATTCTACCAGCCGGCATTGGGATTGTTCTGATCTTCGGCATCGGTTTTGTCCTCGCCTCTCTTTACACACGCTCCAGCCGCGATGAGGCCTATGTGCGCACCGGCCTCGGTGGCCAGAAGGTCGTGCTCGACGGCGGTTCGGTCGTCCTGCCGATCTTCCACTCGATCGCCAGGGTCAATTTGAAGACGCTGCGGCTCGAAGTTCGCCGCGGTGAAGGTGATGCGCTGATCACCAAGGACCGCATGCGCGTCGATATCGGCGCCGAGTTCTATGTGCGCGTAAAACCCGATGCCTCCTCGATTGCGCTTGCCGCCCAGACGCTCGGCAACCGGACCAATGATGCCGAGGCGCTTCGCATCCTGATCGAAGCGAAATTCGTCGACGGCCTTCGCTCGGTGGCCGCGACGATGAACCTCGACGCGCTGCAGGAACAGCGCATGGATTTCGTCAAGGCCGTGCAGGAAGCCGTCGGCGCCGATCTCCAGTCGAACGGCCTCGAGCTCGAATCCGTGTCGCTGACCCGCCTCGACCAGACCGATATCAAGCATTTCAACGCCAACAACTTCTTCGATGCGCAAGGTCTCGCCGCATTGACCCGCATCACCGAGGGACGCAAGAAGGAGCGAAACGAGATCGTTCGCGATACCGAAGTCGCCATCGCCCAGAAGGATCTCGAGGCCCGCCAGCAATCGCTGACCATCGAGCGGACGAAGCGGGAAGCCGAGCTCAGCCAGGAACGCGACATCGCCAACAAATCCGCGGCGACACGCGCCGAAACCGCGCAGCAGGAACAGGCCGCCAAACGCGCCGAAGAGGAAGCCCGCATCGCCTCCGAACAGGCGATCGCTGAACGCGAGGCATCCGCCAAGCAGGCCCGCGAAAGCGCCAACATCGATTCCGCCCGCGCCGTCCAGCAGCGCGACACCGAAGCCAAGCGTGATCTGCAGATCGTGGCGCAGGAGAGCGCCATCGCCGTTGCCAACAAGAGCCGCGAAGAATCCGAAGCGAAGGCAGCTGCGGAAGCGGCCCGCGCGCTGGCGATAGCGGCGGAGGAAAAGGTCGGCACCGCCAAGGCGATCGAGATCGCCGAACGCGAAAGGCAGATCGCCGTCATCGACGCGCGCAAGAAGGCCGAGACGGAAGCAACCGCCGTCACCGTCGGCGCCGAGGCCGAAAAACAGGCGGCAAGCGACCAGGCCGAGGCCATCAAGACGCTTGCGACCGCCGAAGCGGATGCGGCCATCATCAAGGCCAAGGGTATTCTCGAAACCGGCAAGGCCGCTGCCGAGAGCGAGGCATTGCTTAACGACGCCCGCAACAAGTTGAGCGCTGCCATCATCGAGTTCGAGATCACCCGCGAGCGTATCCGCATCATTCCCGAAGCACTCGCCGAGGCGGTCAAGCCGATCGAGAAGATCTCCGATATCAGGATCTTCGATACCGGCGGCATGCTCGGCCGCGGAAACGGCGCGACCGGAGGAACCGGCATCGGCCTCGGCGAAGGACTGGCAGGCCAGCTCCTCTCCTATCAGGCCAACAAACCGATCCTCGACAAATTGTTGAAGGAGGCCGGCTTCGAGGGCGACGACGCCATCTCGTCCCTCCTTGGAAATCTCGATGGCGCAAAACCGGCAAGACCGGCAATACCTGCCGCAGCCCCGGTAAAGCCGGCAACACCGGCTGCAGCCCCGGCAAAGCCGATCGTCCCCCCGGCACCAAAGGAGAAATGATCGCCGCGCTGACGGGTCTGGACTAGATCAGGCCGGTTCGGCCTAAAATCTGAATCCTGTTCTAAATTAAATAGTTAGCGCATGATGCCGAAAGCCGTTCACACTTTTCGGCATCGTGCTCTATCTCACCCAACCCGCTGCTAGCGCGCCTGCCCAGTCGGCACGGCCCCTTTCGGCGGCCAGTGCCGACATCGCCTTATGGTCATAGGCGACGGCTCGGAACTGCCATGTCCATCCGGTCGCCGTCTTTTCCAGAATGGCATAGCTGGCCAGCGGATGACCGGCCTCCACCTTGTGGTAATAGGGCAGTTCGTCGTCATAGGCCGGGCAGCCGACGCTGCCGGGATTGACGATGAGGCGGCCGTCGGAAAGCATGATAGCTCGGGGAATGTGACTGTGACCGCAGAGGATCAGCGGCAGGTCGACGCCCTCCGCCAGCGCCTCGATCGCTTCGATCGGTTTCTGGAAGACGAAGCCCTCCGGGGAAACCGATTCCAGCCAGTAGAGATTGTCGTCCTTCGGCGTCGCATGGCAGAGATAGACCTCGCCGCGATAGACGGTATCGAACGGCAGGCTACGCACCCAATCGAGATGCGACGACGACAATTGCCGATAGGCGGCGGCATCCGAGGCATGCATGGAAGCCGGATCCTGTTCGATGAGGTAGCGGTCGTGATTGCCGCGAACCGAGGTCAGGCTAAGCGGCATCAGCAGGTCTGCCGTCTTGCCCGCCTCGAGCGGTCCGCTGAAGAAATCGCCGAGATTGACGATCTCATCGATGCCCTGCGCACGAATATCCGCAAGCACCGCCTCCAACGCCAGATGGTTGCCGTGGATATCCGCAATTGCCGCAAACCGCATTTTTAGAGCCTTTCCTGGTCAGATTGAAGCATTCTGCCGGAGCAGGTTTTCGTCAGGGCAGAGGCGATTGGCGAAGGGCATACCTCTTGGTACGTCCGAGCCGATCGCCTTTGATCCTGGCGGAAAGATGCCCAGCCCTTCGGGTTGGCTGAAACGGGCCGGCTGATCGACCGGCCGGCTTGGCCGTAGAGCTGGGCTACGACGCGCGCCGGCCGGTCGACCATCCAACTCCGTTTGAGCCAACAGAATGCTTCAATCTGACCAGGAAAGGCTCTAACTCCCTCGATAGGTGGAATAGCCATAGGGCGAAATCAGCAGCGGCACATGGTAGTGCGCCGTGACATCGGCGATACCGAAGCGGATCGGCACGATGTCGAGGAAGGCAGGATGCGGCAGCGGCGTGCCGCTCGCCCTCAGATAGTCGCCAGCATGGAAGACCAGTTCATAAATGCCGGCCCGGAAGCCTTCGCCAACCAGGATGGGGCCACCGGCGACCCGGCCGTCGGCATTGGTCTCGACCGTCTTCAGATGTCTGCGGATCTCGCCGTCGAGCTGGAAAAGATCGATCCTCAGACCCTCGGCAGGCTTGCCGAGGGCGGTGTCGAGAACATGCGTGGTCAGTCCGGTCATGGGGCTGGCTCTTTGATGATGTAAGGGGTTTCGAAGAAGAATTCTTCCAGATTATTGCCCGTCCCATCGCGGTCGACAACCAGGAAATCTGAGGCTTGGCCGAGCACCATCAGCGGATGATGCCAGACGTTGCGGCGGTAGTTCACGCCCTGATCGCCACGCGCCAGAAACACCTGCGGCCTGTGCGGACGGCCGTTCTCGTCCTCGGAAACGACGACGAGAAAGGAACGGCCAGAGACCGGCGAGAAACTCTGGCTGCCGAATGGGTGCCGCTCCATCATGGTGATTTCATAGGGGAAGGCACGCGGCTGGCCACGAAAGAGGTTGATGATGACGCGTGCGCCTTCGCCTGTCGCTTCAGCGGCGGCCAGCGCGTGAAAACGCTCCGTCGTGCCGCCATTGATGAGCCGCATCGAGGCCGGATCGGCTTCGATCACCTCGCCGAAGGGTGCGAAGGCGGATTTGGTGAGCGGGCGGATCTCGAGAAATTCGGACATGGCTTCACTCGCCTTGGGCATGCCAGTAACGGACAGCGTCGATCGCGGAAAGAAGTTCCGGCAGCGTGCGATACGTCGCCTCCCAGATTTCGGAGGGATTGAGATCGAAGACGTCCTCGAGAATGCGATTGCCCGTGCCACAGATTTTCGTCCATGGCAGGTCGGGATGCTCGGTCGCAAATTCCGGATGTGTGACGAGCAGGCGGGACGCCGCAGCACCGATGGTGAAGTGGCAGAAGGCAACCGCCTTGAAGGTGAGCTTGTCCCCGGCGAACGCCGCCTCATCCATTCCGCCGACGAAAGACAGCGCTTCGGATGCTGCCTCATACATCTCGTTGAGATAATCGATAGCGCGCCGCTCTTTCATTCAGCCTCCGGCAGCATCGATGTCAGCCGTAGCAGCGCGATCCGCTCGACCTGCGCCGTCGCGGTCGCAAATTCCTCGTCCCGATCGTTGCCGATGCGAGTTTCGAACGCCGACAGGATGTCGTCTTTGCCGAGCCCCTTGACGGCGATGATGAAGGGAAAGCCGAATTTTTCGACATAGGCCGAATTGAGTTCGGTGAAGCGGCCGTGTTCGGCCGGGCTCAGCCGGTCGAGACCGGCGCCGGCCTGCTCCTTCCGGCTGTCTTCGGTGAGTTCGCCTGCTATGGCGAGGCGCCCGGCAAGATCGGGATGAGCCAGCAGCACGCCGAGACGCTCCTCTCGGCTTGCCGCCCGGAAGACGGCCACAAGGGCCGCATGCACGCCTGATGCCGTCAGCGGCGCCGGCAGGTGGCCGGCGTCATAGGCGCGCTCGGCAATAAAAGGCGAATGTTCGAAGACGCCGCCGAAGCGGGAGACAAAATCCTCGCGCGACATCATCAGAGCGCATCCGGCTGATGATGCTTGTGCCAGTGCTCGGCGATCTCAATGCGGCGCGGAATCCAGACCTTGTCGTGCTTCAGCACATATTCGATGAACCGCTTCAGTGCCGCCGCCCGGCCCGGGCGCCCGACGAGACGGCAATGCAGGCCGACTGACATCATCTTCGGGCTGCTCGCCTTGCCTTCCTCATAAAGCGTATCGAAGGCATCCTTCAGATAGGTGAAGAACTGATCGCCGGCGTTGAAGCCCTGCGGCGTCGCAAACCGCATGTCGTTGGTTTCGAGCGTATAGGGGATGATCAAGAAGGGTTTCCCGTCGACGCCCTTCACCCAATAAGGCAGGTCGTCGGCATAGGAATCGGAGGAATAGAGAAAACCGCCCTCCTCCTGCACCAGCCGAAGCGTATTGTCGGAAGGCTTGCCCTGATACATGCCGTAAGGCCGCTCACCGGTGAGTTCGGTGTGCAGCCGCACGGCTTCGAGGATATGCTTGCGCTCCAGATCTTCAGGAAAATCCTTGTATTCCAGCCAGCGGTAGCCGTGGCTGGCAATTTCCCAACCGGCCTCCTTCATCGCGGCGACGGCCTCGGGGTTGCGGGCCATTGCCAGCGTCACGCCGTAGACGGTCGCCTGCACCTTGAGATCGGTGAACATCCGCCAAAGCCGCCAGAAGCCGGCACGCGAACCATACTCGTAGATCGATTCCATGTTGAGGTTGCGCTGCCCAGGCCAGGCGGCTGCGCCGACGATTTCCGACAGCAGGTTTTCGGAAGCCGGATCGCCGTCAAGGATCGAACTCTCGCCGCCCTCCTCGTAGTTGATGACGAACTGCACGGCGACGCGTGCCTCGTCCGGCCATTTCGGATCGGGCGTCAAACGCCCATAACCGACAAGATTGCGCGGATAGGTCTCGGATACCATCAAATCACCTTCTGAAAAGACGGGGAACGGTAGCATCCGCAGCCGGAATGTCGAGACGGAAACTGCGCAACGGGATTTTCCCATTACGGAACAAATCTTTAGCCTGGATATTCAGGCGATCTTGCGCGCGCTGACCTTGCCCATCGGATGCAGCGAATGAACGCGGAAAGGGCCGCCGGTGCCCTCCTCGATCATCAGCGCCACGTTGGAAACCGTGACCGGCTCGCATAACACAGGCTCGAAGATCGTCTGCAGCGCCGGCTCGATGCGCGGCATGTCGATCGCGTTGACAGGGCCTGTCACCGGCATATGAAAGCGGAACTCCTCCATCACGTAAGGGCTACCCCAGCGATGCAGATTGGCAAATTGCGTCGCCGACAGCCCGTCCGGATCGCTGCGTTCGATCTCGGCCTCGCTCAGCGGCGCGCGGAAACGATCGAATTCCTGCACGATCGCCGAGGCGAGATACTGGATCTGCTCGCAGGGAATACTCGGCAGCAGGCTGTAGAAATTGCCGAGCCGGGCGACTTCGATACGCGGAATCTGGAAGGGAACGAAGGTCCCGGAAAAACGCATCAGATCGCGCAAGAGTTGCGCTTCCGACATCTCGTGAGACAAGTGAAATGGCGTCTTCAAAACGCCGTGAAAACCATAGCGCCGCGGCACGGCGGTATGGAAGGCGATCTCGTGAATGCCGAGACCACGAACGGCCGGAGGCTCCACCATATCGCCCGAAAACACGTTGCGGCCAAGCCAACTGGCGGCCACGAGCGATAGCGGGTCGCTCGCCGGGGGCGTGAAGCAAATGGCATAGCGCATGCAATTTCCTCCATCAAGGAAGTGAGCGCCGCTGACTTCAGGCGCTGTCGATGCGCAAGCAGATAGGTGATTTGCATGACAGAATAACGAAACGCAGCGGCGCCTAATTCACGTTTAACGTGAAGCCGCCGCGATGTGGCTTGAAATTGCGAAGCTTTCCGGCAACAAAAATCCGCAATCTGTATCGCCTGCGATTGCTATCGCCGCCTCCGCCAGCCGGTGCGCTAGGCCGAAGCTGACCTTGAAGCCACCGGTCAGCGCGATCAGGCGTGGGTGATCGGGGTGGCGACCGGTCATCGGATCCCGGTCGATCGCCTTCGGGCGAAGCCCCGCCCAGCGCTCGACGACCGGGGCGTCGCGAAGGCTTGGCACGATCACCCGCGCCGTCTCGATCAGCATGTCGAGCTGGGCGTCGGTCGACATGGGATCGTCAAAGCGGTTCTCACTGGTGCTGCCGATCGCCACGTGCCCGCCTTCATGTGCGACGACATAGAGCCCGTCGAGAAAGATCGTCGGCAGCGACGGGTCGATATCGGCTTTCAACAGAGCCGCCTGCCCTTTGACCGGCTGGCCGAGCGGCTGCTTCAGCCCGGGCGTCAGCTCCTGCAACAGCGGAAAGGACTGATAGCCGGCGGCAAGGATGCAGCGGCTGAAAGCCAAGCTTTCGCCGCCTATTTCGGCGGTGCCGCGATCGGGATCAAGGCCTGCAACCCTGGCATGTTCGATGATCCGCACGTGTTTTGCCCGCCGCAGGAAGGCGGTAAGCGCCGCGATCAGCAACCGCGGCGCAACGCGCGCGGCGAGCGTGTCGTGCACGAAGCCGCTCTTGCCGGCGGACGGCTCGATCCAGCCATCGACCGGCGGACTGTCGAGCACATGCCAGTGGAAGCGGCGCTCGCCCGCCCGCCAATGGCGCTCGGCGTCTTCGAAATGGCCGCACGCTATGCGGTTGAGATGCGGCTTCGGCAACGGGATCAGCCGCCCGGACCTGGTATAACCGGCGGAAAGCCCGGTCATTGCTTCGAGCGCTGCGATTTCGGCTTCGAGTAGGACCAGCGCATCGAACTGGAACTGCTTCTTTTCAGACCACCGATCCGGCATATGCGGCATCAGCGCGCCGAGCAGGCCGCCGCTTGCGCCTTCGCCCAATCTGCCGGCGTCAGCAATAAGGGTACGGATGCCCCGGCGCTCGGCGTGGACGGCCGCCCAGAGACCCATGATGCCGCCGCCGACGATCAGCAATTCCGAGGATGATTGACCTGAGACCTGCTGAGGATTATCGGCTTTTTCCATGACAGACGTGAACCCCGATCAGATTGGCGCAGGCGCGCCGCAGCCGCTCGAATGGCGCGACGGCGATATGCCCTATTCCACCGCCTTTGGCGATCATTTTTATTGCCAGACGGATGGCCGGCTGGAATGCGGCCACGTCTTCCTCGCCGGCAACGGCCTGCCTGAGCGCTGGAACGGGCGGCAGGAATTCATGATCGGCGAGCTCGGCTTCGGCACCGGCCTGAACTTCGCCGAGACCTGGCGGCAGTGGAAGCTCCACCGAGCCGGCGGCCAGCACCTGCATTTCATCTCCTTCGAGCTCCATCCGATGCGTGGCGAAGAGATCGGCCGGGCGCTGTCGCATTGGCCGGAGATCGATAGCGAGCGCGAGGCGCTGACGGCGGCCTGGCCGCAGACGCCTGCTGGAACCGTCTCGCTCGATCTCGATCCTCAGACGCGACTCAGCGTCGTCTGCGGCCGCGCGCTCGACGGTGTCGCCGCGGCAAAGCCCGGCTTCGACGCCTGGTATCTCGACGGCTTCGCCCCGTCACGCAACGGCGACATGTGGTCGGAGGAACTGATGCGGCTCGTCTGCGAGAAAAGTGCCGCCGGCGGCACGTTCGCCACCTATGCGGCGGCCGGCTTCGTGCGCCGCAACCTCATTGCCGCCGGTTTTGCCGTCGAGCGCCGCCAAGGCTTCGCCGGCAAGCGCGAAATGCTCTGCGGTATCAAGGCGTCCCCCGGTCAGCGCGCGGATTAATAGCTGCTGCGCTCCGGCTGCTGCTCGCTCGTTCCGAGCCATTGCCGGATTTTCTCTTCCAATAGTTCAGGGCTGATCGGCTTCGACATGTAATCGTCCATGCCGGCGTCGAGGCAAAGCTCGCGGTCGCTTTCGAGCGCATGGGCGGTGACCCCGATGATCGGCACGCGGTGCCCCTGGCCCTTTTCCCTTTCGCGGATCGTCTGGGTCGCCTGATGGCCGTTCATGACGGGCATGGAGACATCCATCATGATGATGCGCGGCGTATGCCGCTCCCAGGCAGCGACCGCCGCCTCACCATTCTCGACGACGAGGAAGGAAAGACCCGTTCCCTGCAGGATCTGCGTGAAGACGATCTGGTTGACCTCGTTGTCCTCGGCAACGAGCACGTCGACGAATTCGGCCGCCCGCTTCTGCGGCGCGGGTGCCGGCGGCTTTGCCGGTGCCGCCGCTTCCCTCTGCAGCCGGGCGATCTCGGCCTCGGAGGCCTGCTTGACGCGGCTGGCGCGCACCACTTCGACGACGGTGTTGCGCAGCACGTTGGCGCGCGCCGGCTTCATCAGATGCGCGTGGCCGTTGAGCGCCGCGAATTCCTTTTCCGTGCCGGAAATATCCATCGACGTCAGGAAGATGATCGGCAATTCGACAAAGCGGGGATCGGCGCGGAGCCGGCGCGCGACATCGGCCCCGTTCATATCGGGCATGTGATAGTCGAGCACCACGGCATCGACGGCAATGCCGAGATCGGCCGCCGCCTCGAGGATCGCAAGGCCGGTACCGCCGCCTTCGGCGGCCACGCCGTCGAAACCCCAGAGAGCAAGCTGCTCGGTCAGAATGCGCCGGTTCACGTCATTGTCGTCGACGACGAGGACGCGCGCGCCCTGCACGTTGATCGGCAACGGCTTCGGTTCGATGCGGGCGGCCGCCACCGCAAACGGCAGATTGACGGTGAAGACCGAGCCCTTGTTGCCTTCGCTTTCGACGTTGAGATACCCGCCGAAAAGGTCGACGAGCCCGGCAGTGATCGCAAGGCCGAGGCCCGTTCCCTCATGCCGGCGGGTCGAGGAGGCGTCCACCTGCGAAAACTTGTCGAAGATCGATTCGAGTTTCTCCGGCGGGATGCCGATACCGGTATCCTCGATGCGGATGCTCGCCATGATCTCGCCGCCGTCGGCGGCCTGAAAGCCGAGATCGACGAAGACGTGGCCACGCTCGGTGAACTTGACGGCGTTGCCAACGAGATTCGTGACGATCTGACGGAAACGCCCGGCATCGCCGATCACGGCGGCAGGCAGGTCGGGTGCGGCCCGCACCAGCAGCTCGATGTTCTTCTCGGCGGCATGCGAAGACAAGAGTGTCGCCACGTCCTCCACCGCTTCGGTAATATCGAAGGCGGCCTTGCGCAGTTTCATCTGTCCGGCATCGATCTTCGAGAAGTCGAGGATGTCATTGATAATCGTCAGCAGCGCATTGCCCGATTTGACGATGATGTCGACGAAAGTCTTCTGGCGCGTGTCGAGATTGGTCTTGGCAAGCAGCTCCGCCATGCCAAGAACGCCGTTCATCGGCGTGCGGATCTCGTGGCTCATATTGGCGAGGAATTCGGATTTGGCGCGGTCGGCGGCTTCGGCGCGCGACAGCAGCTGCCGCAGTTCCTCCTCACGGCTCTTCAGCTCGGTGACGTCGGTGAAGAGCGCCACCCAATGCTGCCCCTCGCTGACCGTCGCCTCCATGTTGACCCAGCGTTCCCCGGCGACATGGAAGACGGTGGAAATCGGCTGCCGCGCCGCAATATTGGCGCGCCAGCCCTGCAGGATCTCGGCCGCCGCATCATGGAAATCGCCGCGCACCGCGCAGAAATCGAAGAGCCCGAGCCAGCTCACGCCTGGCTCGATATAGGGGGCCGGAATGCGCAGGATCTCTGAAAGCGCTTCGTTGGATAGCTTGATGATGCCGTCCTGGACGATGGCGATCCCCTGCGACATGGCGCGCGTTGCATCGCGCATCATCTCGCCGACCTGCTCCAGCGCCGCACGCGCCTCGTGGATTTCCTTTTCCCGTTCGCGCACCGCCGAAATATCGGCATAAGAAAGCAGGATGCGGTCGTGGGAGAGGCGGCGGCTGTCGAAGATGACGGATTTGCTGCCCGCCCAGCCGAGTTCGATCGGCTCCGGCTCATCTGTCTCGAACAGGTGCTTGCGGAAGGCGTAGATTTCCTCCGGCGTCTGCGTGCCGTCGTAGCGACCGAGCTCGTAATTGCGGCGGATGACGTCGATGAAGTGGCGACCGTCGAAGCGATCGTCGAGCGGCAGATCCCAGATGCTGTAGAATTCGTCGTTGACGTAGAGAATCCGATGGTCGTTATCGAGGATCAGCACGCCGACCGGCAGCGAACGCAGGATGCTTTCGATATCCCGGTGCAGGATTTCTTCCTGCTTACGCGACGCAATCAGCGCCTTTTCGCGTTCCTTGAGCGGCGAGATGTCGGAAAAAGAGCCGACGACATAAGTGCGGCCGTCCGCCGTCATGACGCGGTTGACGCGCGAGATGACGGGATAGACGTGGCCGCTCTTGCTCGGCATTTCGCTTTCGATCTCCACCGACGTGCCGTACTTCAACGCCAGCAGGTTTTCCTGGTAGATCGCCTCGCCACCTTCCGGCCCGAACATTTCATATTCGGTCATTCCCAGTATCTGGGAGCGGTCGTGGCCGCTGAAGGTGTCGTAATATTTATTGGCATAGACCAGGCGGTGCCCGTCATCGCGCACGAAGACTGCAACCGGTAGGTCCTCCAGGACAGTGCGGAGAACGTCGAGTTCGTTGACGCTCTCGCCCCAGGCCGAATCTCCGGCGGCCGCAGGCTTGGCGCCATTACTGTAGGCGGCGTTGACGACCAGCGGGCGGCCGTCCCCGGCAAAGATGCCGATCGGATGATCAAGCTTTTCCAGCACCTCGCGCACGCGAGCGAAATCGGCGGCGACACCGCTATCGCCAACGGCGCGGCGCGGCGCCTCGCGCACTTCGAAAATGCCGAGCACATAGGCCCGCTCCGGCGACGGAGAGAAGCTTTCGATCTGAATGCGCTCATGGCCAAGGCCTGCCGCATCGAAACAGATGGCGCTTTCCTCGGTGCCGAACACCAGCGCGCGGCGTTCCCTGTCCTCGCGCTCCTCTTCCTCGGGACGGTCGAAGAGTTCGCGGCTGCGTCTGCCGATGAAATCGGAGATTTCGCGGCCCAGAAAACGGGCATAGGCCTCGTTGACGGCGATATAGCGCAGCTCGCTGTTCTTGACATAGGCCGGGGTATCCAGATCAGCGATCCGGCGGCAAGCCAACTCCAGAAGGTCCCCGGCTGATTTCAAAAATATAGCTCCAGCAATGAATGAAATATCGACTACAAAAACTATAACGCCAAGGCTTTTAACAAGGTTTTAACCATAAATTTCGATAGCGAAATTTTACGGGCCGGCTCGCCAATTTCCGGCTCGCCAAGTTGAAGACAACTCACCTTGACCGCCCAGACTTGAAAGCAGGGGATCCGCTGAAATCATGACAAAAATTTAATGCCGAAACCGCTTGCGCGGCCATTGCGGCGCCGTGATCCAGGCCGAGTCTCGACATGGCTTTATTGGAAGCCAGCCATGAAAGGAAAATAGCATGTCCGTTTTTCATAAGACCATGGCGACGGGCCTGATCGCGCTGACCTTTGCCGGCGCCTCGCTCGCCACCGCTACCACCGCCGATGCCCGTCCACGCGATGCCTTCTGGGGCGGCCTTGCCGCCGGCGTCGTCGGCGGCGCGCTGCTGTCCGAGGCCGCCCGTCCCGCCTACCCTGTCTATCCCGCCTATCCTGTTTATCGCCCCTATCCCGTCTATAGGACCTATTACCGGCCGTCCTATTGCCATCTCGAATGGCGGCATGATCGCTGGGGCGATCCCTACCGCGTCAAAGTCTGCCCGGAATAGAGAAGCCTCAATTCGGCGCCGCTTGACCTTCGCAGACGCCGGTCCATGACAGCGCCGCGCGGCTTTCAGACGTGCGGCGCTGTAACACTTTGAATTGCTGCAACGGCAATCAAATGAAACTGGCGGATTTTCATCCGCCAGATCAAAGCCAATCAGACCACATTTTGAACCGTTACGGAGAAAGCTCCTCCAGCACGCGATCCTTGGTTTCTATTGCAAACAGCATGGTGATGATTGCACCGACGATCAGAATGGCTGCGAAGCTCACGAAGACATACTGGATGCCCATGGAAGACATCACCGTGCCGACGAGGATCGGGCCGGTCGATGACCCCAAGCGAAGCCAGGCGCTACCGGTTCCTGTTCCCAGTGCCCTGAGGCGCGTCGGGTAGATCTCTGCCGAGTACAGGTACAAGGAAAATGTGACGGTCTGGACGATCGCATAAGCGAGACCGGCAAGAACCAAAACCTGGATGGGAGAGGTCGCGCCGAGCCATGCGAGGGCCAGCAGCGGCACGGGAGCGAGAAGCAGCGCACCCGTGTACCAACGCTTGCGCCCCACTTTATCGATGAGCAGCGCGCAGATGACAGCCGCGATCACGCCGCCGACTGACGTCAGGAAACCATAGAAGATGCTGGTTTGAAGCGGCAGGTTGAAGACCTGTCGATAAAGGGTCGGCAGCCAGGTGATCGTACCGTTGGCCACCGTATAGGCGGTAAACCACATTGCCCAGATGGAAAGCGTCCGCTTCAGGTAAACGCCCTGGAAGAGCTCGCGCCAGTCCGACGTGCGGCGGACCGGCGCTTGGATGAGCTTCGGTTCGGGCAGTTCCTTGCCGGCGGCACGAGCGCTTTCTTCCATGCGGGTGACGATAGCGTCTGCTTCGCCGTATCGGCCGTTGGCAGCCAGCCAACGCGGTGATTCCTTGAGGAACCAGCGCAGCGGAATCATCAGGATTGCGGGAACGAGGCCGACGACGAACATCGCCTTCCAACCGTAAACCGGTACCATGAAGTAGCCGATCAGCCCGGCGCCGACGAGGCCCAACAAGAACATGACCTCATAAAGGAGGAAGAACTTGCCGCGCCCCTTCGACCCGATCAACTCGTTGATATAGGCGCTGGCGACCGGGACCTCGCCGCCGGTGCCGATCCCCTGGACGAAACGGAAGGCCATCATCATGCCGGCCCCGGCAGCGAACAGGCATGCGACATCCATGCTGACGAAGAGCAGGATCGTGAAGAGAAGAACTTTCAGCCGGCCGACCTTCTCGGCAAGCCAGCCAAACAGGATCGCACCGATCAACTGTCCCAGATAGCCCATCGATAGGATCATGCCGGTCTGTGAGGGGCTCAGGCCCCACTCGCGGACGAGGACGGGCATGGCATAAGCGATAGCGATGACCGTGTAGCCGTCGAAGAACGTTGCGGCGCCGACGATATTGCGCGCCCAGAACACCTCGCGGGTGATGGGGAGGCGCTCCAGACGAGCGCTGATTTCGGCCTGAGGATCAGCGGCATTCGCCGTCTCAGCCGGTATAGGCTGCATGACATTCATTGGTTCCTCCTTCTCGCCCCGTGGCCTACCACTCTCCCGGCCAGGGGCGCTCCTGCTTGATGGTTGCTACTGCGCGTCAGTTTGTCCTGTCAGAGCAATGGCCTTCAAAGACGTTCAAACCTGCCTCGGCGGGTTTCCATGACTTCCTCCTCCCTTTGCAATGCGCCCCTGCGACCTGCGCAGGGGCGTCAAAGAGGTCACTCGGCAGCCAGCAGTTGGTCAACGCGACCAATACCGGCAGCGTCGAAGGCAGCAAAAATCTCCGCTTCTGCCTTGTCGCCAAGGCTCTTCAGCGGCTCGCGGATCGTGGCGTGGTCCAGGATACCGCGGTGCACGAGGCCGAGTTTCAGGGCCACGGTGCCTTCCATATGAGAGCCGCGATGATAGACGGCACGCGTCACCGGAAGAAGGCGCTCGAAGATCTTGCGCGCTTCCGGATAGTCCTGCGCCTTGCCGGCTTTGATCAGGTCGATGAGCAACTCCGGCGCGATATTGCCATAGCCGACGAGCAGGCCATCGACATCGAACATGGTTGGCAGCAGCCATTCATCGTGGCAGCTCAGAACCTGCAGCTTTGGATTGGCCTTCTTCAGCTCTGGAATTTCGACATACCAGCGCTTCATATTGCGCACGCCGTTCTTGGTGGCGACGACGCCTTCCTGTGTGGCAATCGCAAGCTGTGTATCGAGATCGTAAGATGCCTTGGTGGCGTCGGGATATTGGAACAGGATGCACTGGAGGCCGGACTCCTGCCAGATTGCCTTGTAGCGATCCTGAGGCGCTCCCTTCTGAAAGCCGAAACGCAGCCAGCCGTGGTTGGGATAGACGAGTGCGCCGGTGGCACCCGCGGCTTTGCATTTCCTGGCCTCTTCAGCGGCGACCTTCGTGCCTTCACCGGTAATCCCGGCAATGATCGGAACGGCACCGTCGACTGCTTCAACATATGTGCGGATGAGAGCAAGGCGCTCCTCTTCCGTGAGGAAGGTGCCCTCGCCGGCATGGCCGAGGATGACGAGGCTTTTGACGCCTTCCATCGAGACCAGCCATTTGGCGAGCTTGGCGTTGGCTTTGTGATCAACTTCGCCGTCACGGGTGAAAGCGGTAACGGGGGCCGGGCTCAGCCCGCGCATATCCATCGGTTGCATATTGGTCTCCTCCTTCGTGCGATCGCGGTTCACTCGCGATCGCTATAGGATCGTTTACGGGAACGTTCCCACTATCGTTCTTGAATTTCCTGGAGTCAATATCTTTTTTGGTGCATGCTGAGAGCGGCGGCCCAATGCCGACTCGTATGGAAAAGGCTCAATGAATTCAAAAGCGGATGAAGTTCCGGGACAGACCCGCGTCACTATTCACGGCGTGGCTGCCGCAGCCGGCGTCTCCAAGTCTACCGTGTCCCGCATTCTGGACGAGAGGCTTCCGCGCTCCGACAGTGAGACCGCGCGGCGCGTGCGCAAGGTTGCCGAAGAGCTCGGATACGTTCGCGATGTTTCTGCAGCGAGCCTCAGGCGCGGCAACACGATGACGGTCGGGGTGATTGTACCCAGGCTGACGGATACGGTCATGGCCATGCTTTACGAAGCGCTGGCCAAGGCCTGCAGCCGTAGTGGCCGCTTCGCGATTGTCGCAACGACCGACGACAAGCCAAGAGCAGACCGGCTTGCGGCCGAGTCTCTGTTGAAGCGGGGTGTCGATGGATTGATTCTTTCGACAGCGCGGGAAGACGATGACTTTCCGGACGAGCTGGCAAAACGCGGCATTCCCTATGTCCTGGCGCTCCGAACGGATGGCCACAGCCTCTCGTCAGTCGGCGATGACAGGCTCGGTGGCTACCTCGCGGCCCGCCATCTCCTCGATCTCGGCCACCGCAGAATTGGCGTCATTGCCGGTCCATCCTATGCCTCCAGTTCGCGGGGGCGCGTGGAGGGTTTCCGCCACGCCCTGGAAGAGGCTGGATTGAATGCAGATCCCTCATACATCATTCCCTCGACATTCGGCATCGAGTCCGGTGCGGTAGCCGTCGAGACACTGATGCATCTCAGTCCACGTCCAACCGCCGTTTTCGCCGTCAACGACAATACTGCCATCGGCGCTTTGTCGGGACTGACGAAACTTGGCCTTTCCGTGCCGCAGGACATCTCGATCGTAGGCTATAACGACATTCCGATTGTCAGCCACCTCCCCACACCGCTCACGACACTACGGGTGCCGTTCGAGCAAATTGCATCAAACGCCCTTGATCTTCTTGCAGGTGACAACAGTCCTGCCGAGGAGCGCATTCGGATCTCGGCCCCAACCCTCATTCCAAGGAAATCGACGGCACCGTTGCGTTGAAAGGTCGCGAAGTCGCGCGCTTCCGCTATCTGCACCCGATTGCTCGGGTGGATGCGATCACTCTATTCTCCAACAAAGGCCAGCTGTTTCGCAGACCAAGCCGCCCTCATGCGGCCGCCGCATAGAGGAAGGACCCCAGCATGCCGGAACCGCTGAAGAACCTGCTGCATGAAGCGCTGGTCGGCGATATGGCCGATCGTATTGGTGGCAACGCGTCGGCTTTCGACAGAGACCGTTTCGTGACGCTGGCGACCAATGGCCTCACGGCGCTGGAACTGATGGAGCGCTCGGCGCTGATCCGCGACGCCCTGTTTGCGACGCTTCCCGATGATTTCCGCGAGGCCGCAGCCATTCTGATGGCAAGCCTGCCCGCCACCGGCAGGCAGGGGCTCTCCGGCTGGATGCTGTTGCCGGTCAATCAGTTCATCGCTGCGCGCGGCCTTGATCATTTCGATCTCGGCCTCGACCTGCTGAAGGCGCTGACGCCGCATTTCACTGCCGAATTCGGCATCCGGCAATTCATCCACCGCGACCAGCAACGCGCACTCGCCATCATTTCCGGCTGGGTCGGCGATCCCGACCGGCATGTGCGCCGGCTGGCGAGCGAGGGAACGCGGCCACGTCTTCCTTGGGCCATGCGCCTGCCGCAGCTCGTAAAGGACCCGGCGCCGATCCTGCCCATCCTGACCGCGCTGATGGATGACCCGGAGGATTATGTGCGCCGTTCCGTCGCCAACAGCCTGAACGACGTCGCCAAGGATCACCCCGATATGGTCGCCGCCTTCATCGCCTGTCATATCGATGCCGCTTCGCCCGAACGCCGCTGGCTGCTGAAACACGCCTCGCGCACGCTTCTGAAGAAGGGCCACGCGCAGGCGCTCGCCAATTTCGGCTTCGCCGCCACCGCTTCGCTCCAATGCGAACTACGGCTCGTAAACGGTGAGGTGATGTTCGGCGAAGGGTTGGATTTCGAAATCCGGTTGACGAATGCCGGCGAGATCCCGCAATCGCTGATGATCGACTACGCCATCCACCATGTGAAGGGCGACGGTTCGCTCTCGCCCAAGGTTTTCAAGTGCAAGACGATCACGCTCGCGCCCGGGCAAAGCCGGACGATTGAGCGCCGCCACGCCATGCGGCCAATCACGACGCGGCGCTATTATCCCGGCGAACACCGCATCGCCATCCTCGTCAACGGCGCGGAGACCGCATCGGAAAGCTTCGTCCTCGTCATGCCCTCAGCTGACCCAGGCTAAGGCTTTCTTGTGCACCGCACTTGACTTTCCACGCGAACTAGCCCAAATGCGGGTCAGCTTTCACCCTTCCGGCCGCCGCGTGAGCGTGCCCCTGCTAAAAAATACGGACGCAGGAAGAAGGGACAAAAGCGCATTTCGATAGAGCGCCGCACTCCCATGAGCGGCCAGAAGCGCTGGAAAGCTTTTTCCAACTCACAAGTTCCCACTTCACGCGGGGTTCTTGACGCCAGAATGAAACCGGATCGCATGGTGCGTTCCGGCAATAGTCGTTGTGGCGCCCCGAAAGGTTATGCCTTGACTAATTTTGAATCGCTTGGTGTCTCCAAGCCGATCGTCGCTACTTTGTTCCAGCTCGGCATCGAAACGCCGACACCCATCCAGGAACATGCCATTCCTCTCCTCCTCGAAGGCCGCGACCTGATCGGCCTCGCCCAGACCGGCACAGGCAAGACCGCCGCTTTCGGCCTGCCTCTCATCGAAAAGCTGCTCGCCGACGAACGGCGTCCCGACAACCGCACGACGCGGACGCTGATCCTGGCCCCGACCCGCGAACTGGTGAACCAGATCGCCGAGAGCCTGAAGAAGTTCATCCGCAAGTCGCCGCTGCGCATCAATGTCGTCGTCGGCGGCGTTTCGATCAACAAGCAGCAGCTTCAACTCGAAAAGGGCACCGATATCCTCGTTGCCACGCCTGGCCGCCTGCTCGACCTCGTCAATCGCCGCGCGATCACGCTGACCACGGTCCGCTATCTCGTGCTCGACGAAGCCGACCAGATGCTCGACCTCGGCTTCGTGCATGATCTGCGCAAGATCGCCAAGATGGTGCCGAAGAAGCGACAGACCATGCTCTTCTCGGCCACCATGCCGAAGGCGATCGCCGATCTCGCCGGCGAATACCTCGTCGATCCCGTCAAAGTCGAAGTTACGCCTCCGGGCAAGGCTGCCGACAAGGTCGAACAATACGTCCATTTCGTCGGCGGCAAGAACGACAAGACGGAACTGCTCCGCAAGTCGCTGACTGAAAACCCGGATGGCCGCGCCATCGTCTTCCTGCGCACCAAGCACGGTGCGGAAAAGCTGATGAAGCATCTCGAGAACATCGGCTATTCCGTTGCCTCGATCCATGGCAACAAGAGCCAGGGTCAGCGCGAACGGGCGCTGAAGGCCTTCCGCGACGGCAGCATCAAGACGCTGATCGCCACCGACGTCGCCGCCCGCGGCATCGATATCCCGGCCGTCAGCCACGTCTACAACTACGATCTGCCTGAGGTGCCCGACGCCTATGTCCACCGCATCGGCCGCACGGCGCGCGCCGGCCGCGACGGCATCGCCATCGCCTTCTGCGCCCCTGACGAAGCCAAGCTGCTGCGTGACATCGAACGCCTGATGGGCATCGATATCACCGTCGCAAGCGGCGAACCTCCGGCAAACATGAATGCCACACCCCGTCGTGCCAACGGCAACGGCAACAACCGCAATCGCAATGGCGGCCAGGGTCGCGAAAGTAATGGTCGCGGCGAAGGCCGTGGCGACCAGAATCGCTCCGAGCATCGCGGCAGCCGCCAGGAGCGCCGCCCGCGCCCCGAGCGCCCGACCAGCCGTAACGAGGATTTCCGCGGCCAGCGCCGCGGCGAAGTGACCCCGGATCTCGGTCCTGATAACGATCTGGTCGCAACCTCCGACTTCCGCCCCTCGGCAAAGCCGCAGCGTCCGGCGCATCACGGCGCCCACGCCAATGGCGAACCGAGCGGTCATCACCGCGGCAATAATCGCCATGCCCACGGCCGCCCGGCCCGCAAGCACGGCGAAGACCGCGGCCCGCAGCAGGCCCAGGGCGGCGAACCACGCCGCGACGGCAACGGCGGCAACCGCCGCGGTGGCTCAGGCTCCCGCAACGGCAGCGGCCAGCGCCGCGAACGCGCCTGATCGTTGAACGACTGAAAAGCGGAAAGGCCGGGGATATCTCCGGCCTTTTTGTTATCTCCGCATCATGCTTTCCGAGAATCGGAATCGATTTTCAGAAAGCATGATGCGAGGGTTGAAAGTGTTAGGGTGTCTTTTCTGCGTCCGAAAGAACGCACAGGCTCTATACCTCGACCGGCCTATGCTCGCTGACCGCCCGGCGGTTGGTGAGATAAACGCCTGTCACGACCACCACGGTGCCGAGGATCAACGGCAGGGTCAGCGGTTCCCCGAAGGCGATGAAGGCCTCGAGCGCGACGGTCGGCGGCATCAGGTAGATCAGCGAGGCGGCGCGGGACACCTGGCCGCGACGGATCAGATGAAGCAGCAGTCCGACCCCGCCCATCGACAGGCCGAAAACCGACCAAATGAGCGCGCCATAGGCCTGCGCGGCGCCGTCGAAATGCTGATGCTCGAAGATGAGCGAAAGCGGCAGGGTGAGGATCAGCGCGCCGATATATTGCAGGGTCGCGATCGTTCTGAGGTCACCGGATTGCAGGTGTTTCTTCTGGTAGAGCGTGCCGTAGGTGACGGACGCCATGGCGACGAGGTTGATCGCCAGCGGCAGGGCGGCATGGGTGAGATCGGCGGTCGCCGGATCGAGCAGCTTCGGCGAAATCGCAATGGCAATGCCGATGAAGCCGAGAGCAAGGCCAAGTTTCTGTGCCTGCTGCAAGCGCTCGCCGATGAGTAAAGGAGCCGCCATCGCCGTCAACAGCGGCTGCAGCGCCGCGATGATGCCCGATATGCCGGCCGGCACCCCGTTGGCGATCGCCCACCAGAGACCGGCGAGATAGAAACCATGCAGGAAGAAACCGGAATAGATGGCGCGCAGCGCTGTCGCCCGGCTTTTGGGCCATCGCGCCCGCACCGCCAGGCAGAGCGCCAGAAACGCCGCCGCCGACAGCGCGTAACGTATCGAAAGAAAGGTGAAGGGCTCGGAATGCAGCGAGGCATATTTCGCCACCACCCAGCCCGTGGACCAGAGCAGGACGAAAACGGCGGGGGCAAGGCGATCGAGGGACATGGCGGCTCGCAATAAAAGCTTCGCTGTGCTGATAGCGGCACCCCGTAGCCGCAGTCAAAGGCGAAGCGTTGATGCTTATTTGAAATTTCGCTGATGCAAGGACCCGATGGCGGTTCTGCAGAGGTCGGCGAGCCTCGCGCGCATGGCCATATTCGATCGCCTTGGCTGAACGAAAAACGGTCATATGCTCAGATTTTACGCAGGCACCTTGGATGAATATCCGCCATGCCGCAGCGCATCACGTTAAATGCCCAGATTTTCACCCGTTTCTCGCAGCGCGAAATCTTTTCCCCGAACTGCGCATGGTTCTTGCATTGCCATTTGCGTTGTATTCAAATGAACAAAAAAGGGGAGCCGCGCTTTTGGCATTTGATGAAATGATTACCGGGGACGAAAGCCCTCGCCCGCCTTATGACAAATACTTCGAGTGGTACAACAGCCAAGACCGGGCGCATCTGATTGCCAAGTCCCGCGATGCGGAAAACATCTTCCGGAAGACCGGCATCACATTCGCGGTCTACGGCCATGCCGACAGTTCCGAAAAACTCATCCCCTTCGACATCATTCCCCGCATCATCTCCGCCCGCGAATGGCGCAAGCTCGCCCAGGGCATCGAGCAGCGGGTAATCGCACTCAACGCTTTTCTGGACGATATCTACCATAAGCAGGAGATCATCCGCGCCGGCCGCATCCCGCGCGAACTGATCGAGAACAACGTCACCTTCATCCCCGAGATGATCGGCTTCCGTCCGCCCGGCGGCGTCTACACCCATATCGTCGGCACCGACATCGTGCGCACCGGCGAGGACCAGTTTTACGTGCTTGAGGACAACGCCCGCACGCCCTCCGGTGTCAGCTACATGCTGGAAAACCGGGAAACCATGATGCAGATGTTCCCGGAACTGTTCCACAAGAACAAGGTGCAGCGTGTCGAGGATTATCCCTATCTCTTGCGCCAGAGCCTCGCCTCGCTTGCTCCTCCCGGCTGCACCGGCAAGCCGCGCGTCGCGGTGCTGACCCCCGGCATCTACAATTCGGCCTATTACGAGCATTCCTTCCTCGCCGACATGATGGGCGTCGAACTGGTCGAGGGCTCGGATCTGCGCGTCATCGACGGCAAGGTGAAGATGCGGACGACCCGCGGTTACGAGGCGATCGACGTGCTCTACCGCCGCGTCGACGACGACTTCCTCGATCCCCTGACCTTCCGGGCCGATTCCGCGCTCGGCATTCCCGGCATCATGGATGTCTACCGTTCCGGCAACATCACCATCGCCAATGCGCCGGGCACCGGCATTTGCGACGACAAGGCGATCTATTCCTATATGCCCGAGATCGTCGAATTCTATACCGGCCGCAAGGCCCTGCTCGAAAACGTGCCGACCTGGCGTTGTTCGGAAGCATCAAGCCTGAAATACGTGCTGGAACATCTGGAGGAGCTGGTCGTCAAGGAAGTGCACGGTTCCGGCGGCTACGGCATGCTTGTGGGACCGACGGCATCGAAGAAGGAACGCGCCGATTTCGCCGAGAAGCTGAAGGCCAAGCCGAACAATTACATCGCCCAGCCGACGCTGTCGCTCTCCACCGTGCCGATCCTCGTCAACAAGGGCATCGCGCCGCGCCATGTCGACCTTCGCCCCTATGTGCTTGTATCCGACAAGGTTCAGATCATTCCGGGCGGGCTCACCCGCGTGGCGCTGAAGCAAGGCTCGCTGGTGGTCAATTCCAGCCAGGGCGGCGGCACCAAAGACACCTGGGTATTGGAGGACTGATGCTCGGAAGAACCGCAAACGGCCTCTACTGGATGTTCCGTTACATCGAGCGCGCCGAAAATATCGCCCGCCTGATCGATGCCGGGTTGCGCATGTCGCTGACCCGCAGCAGCACCGGCGATGACAACTGGGATGGCGTGCTGCAAAGCGCCGGCGTGCGCGAGGCCTATGACGAGGGCCACGCAAAGCTGACCAATGCCGACGCGATCGACTATCTCCTGCGCGATCGCGCCAATCCGTCGAGCGTCATGTCCTGCATCGAGTCCGGCAGAAACAATGCCCGCATGGTGCGCACGGCTCTGACGCGCGAGACCTGGGAAGCCACCAACGAATGCTGGATCGAGCTGAAGTCTCTGCTCGAAAAGCGCGTCAAGGCGGCCGACATGCCGGAGGTGATCGACGTCATCAAGCGCCGTGCCGGCCTCATCCGCGGCGCCTTCCACGGCTCGACACTGCGCAACGAACTCTATAATTTCGCCCGCATCGGCACCTTCATCGAGCGGGCCGATAATACCAGCCGCATCCTCGACGTGAAATATTACGTGCTGCTGCCCTCGGTCTCATCAGTCGGCTCCTCTCTCGACAATGTGCAGTGGGAATCGATCCTGCGCTCGGTCTCCGCACACCGGGCCTATAGCTGGGCCTATGACGGCGAATACCGGGCGATGAACATCGCCGACTTTCTGACGCTGAATGTGCAGATGCCGCGCTCGCTTGCCTATTGCTATGAGAAGATCGTCAGCAATCTCGGCTATCTCGCCACGGATTACGGGGAGCGGCTCGCCGCTCACGATACGGCGGACGCAATCCGCACCACACTGCAGACGAGAGCGATCCGGGATATCATGGATCAGGGCCTGCACGAATTCCTGGAGGATTTCGTCGCGCGCAACAACAAGCTCGGTGCGGAAATTTCCGACGGCTACCGGTTCTATGTATAAGCGGATCAGAACATGAGAATGAAGATCAGCCATCTCACCGAATACCGCTACGACGGACCGACGCAGTTCTCGCTGCAACGGCTGAGGTTGACGCCGCCGACGAGCCCCCATCAGAAAGTCCTCACCTGGGCGCTGAACGTAGAGGGTGCCGTACCCGAGGTCGAGTATGACGACCAGTACGGCAATCACGTCAATCTGGTCTCGCTGGAAGGCGAGCAGGACGTGACGCGCATTCTCGCCGAAGGCGAGGTCGAGACGGAGGACAACAACGGCGTCACCGGCCCGCATACCGGCTTCTGCCCGCTTTGGCTGTTTCTGCGCGACACGCCGCTGACCAAGGGCGGCAAGCTGGTCAAGGAACTGATCAAGGGTGTCGGAGGCGATAACGAGCTTGCCCGCATGCATGCGCTGATGGCGGCAATCCACGAGACGGTCGACTACAAGCCCGGCACCAGCAACACCGAGACGACGGCCGAACAGGCGCTGGAGAAGAAGAGCGGCGTCTGCCAGGACCACGCGCACATTTTCATTGCCGCCGCCCGCGCCCTGCAGGTGCCGGCGCGTTACATCTCGGGCTATCTTATGATGGAAGAGAAGGTCGAGCAGGCGGCGACCCATGCCTGGGCCGAGGCCCATATTCCCGGCCTCGGCTGGGTCGGCTTCGATCCCGCCAACGAGATCTGCCCGGATGCCCGGTACGTCAGGATCGCCTCCGGCCTCTGCTACCGCGACGCCGCGCCGATTTCAGGCATGCGCATCGGTACGCCGGGCGAAACGTTGTCGGTCACCGTGAAGGTAGAAGACGGCGGCCAGATGCAAAGTCAAAGCCAGAGCTGACTGGACACTCCCGAAATCCACCTTATTTCGGGAGGCGTCGCACGTCAAAATTGCCGCCATCTTCTCATTGAACAAGTGCAAAAAAGGCGGGGTGATGCCCCGCCTTTCATCGATTTCCAATCCTGGATCTACGCTGTCAGTGGCTGTCCTTACCGACAGCGTTTCCGCGACATCCCTTGAGGAAGTCGAGGTCCGCACCGGTATCGGCCCCCTCGACATGCTGCTGATGCAGGAAGGCATAGCCTGATTTGGGCAGATCGTGGTTCGGCTGCCATTCGGCGAGCCGCCGCGCCAGTTCTTCCTCGGAAATGTCGAGATGCAGGCGACGGTTCGGCACATCCAGCTCGATCATGTCGCCATTTTTCACGACCGCCAGCGGTCCGCCGACGGCTGCTTCCGGAGAGGTGTGCAGCACGACGGTGCCGTAAGCCGTTCCGGACATGCGCGCGTCGGAAATGCGCACCATGTCGAGGATGCCCTTCTTCAGCACCTTCGGCGGCAGCCCCATGTTGCCGACCTCGGCCATGCCGGGATAACCCTTCGGCCCGCAGTTCTTCATGACCATGATGCAAGTTTCGTCGATGTCGAGATTATCGTCGTTGATCTTGGCCTTGTAGTCGTCGATGTCCTCGAACACCACGGCCCTGCCCCGGTGCACCAGGAGATGCGGCGAGGCGGCCGAAGGCTTCAACACCGCGCCCTTCGGCGCGAGATTGCCGCGCAGCACGACGATGCCGCCCGAAGATGTCAGCGCCTTTTCAGCCGGCAGGATGACGTCCTCGTTCCAGTTGATGACCTCCTTGACCTCGTCCCAGACGGTTTCGCCGGAGACCGTCAGCGCATCCTTGTGCAGAAGACCTGCCTCGCCGAGGCGCTTCAGCACCACCGGCAGGCCGCCCGCATAGAAGAACTCTTCCATCAGGTATTTGCCCGACGGCATCAGGTTGACGATTGTGGGAACGTCGCGGCCGCAGCGGTCCCAGTCATCAAGCGAAAGATCGATGCCGACACGGCCGGCGATGGCGAGCAGGTGGATGACGGCATTGGTCGATCCGCCGATGGCCGCGTTGGTGCGGATGGCGTTCTCGAAAGCCTGCTTCGTCATGATGTCGGAGGGCTTCAGGTCGTCCTTGACCATCTGGACGATCCGCCGGCCGGTGAGCTGCGCCATGACCTTGCGGCGGGAATCAACGCCCGGGATCGCGGCATTACCTGACAGTGCCATGCCGAGCGCCTCGGCCATGGAAGCCATGGTGGACGCGGTGCCCATGGTGTTGCAGGTGCCCGACGAACGGCTCATCGAGGCTTCCGCCTCGAGGAATTCGGCCTGCGTCATCTCGCCGGCCTTCACCATTTCGGAAAACTTCCACAGATGCGTGCCCGAGCCGACGCGTTCGCCACGGAAATAGCCGTTCAGCATCGGTCCGCCGGTGACGACGATCGACGGCAGGTCGCAGGAAGCCGCTCCCATGAGAAGCGACGGCGTGGTCTTGTCGCAGCCGACCAGCAGCACGCAGCCGTCCATCGGCTGGCCGCGGATCGCCTCTTCCACCGCGAGCGCGGCAAGGTTGCGATACATCATCGCGGTCGGGCGGAAGGTGTTTTCCGACGCCGAGAATACCGGCACCTCAAGCGGGAAGCCGCCGGCCTCCCATACGCCCGCCTTCACCTTTTCGGCGAGTTCTCTGAGATGACCGTTGCACGGCGTCATATCCGACCAGGTGTTGAGGATGCCGATCACCGGCCGGCCATCGAACAGGTCGTGCGGATAACCCTGGTTCTTAAGCCAGCCGCGGTGATAAATCACATCGCGGCTCGTGCCGCCGTACCATTCCTGCGACCTCAGCTTGCGCGGCCATTCCGCTTTCTTCTTCATCGTCTCTATCCTTCAGGATGTCGCCGGACCGCCTCGTACGGTCCGGGACATCGCCTTTGTTTCAAGCCAGCGTGTAGGCGGTCTTGACGGTTGTGTAGAATTCGGCGGCGTATTTGCCCTGCTCGCGCGGGCCATAGGACGAACCTTTGCGGCCGCCGAAGGGAACGTGGAAATCGACGCCTGCCGTCGGCAGGTTGACCATCACCATGCCGGCCTCGGAATTGCGCTTGAAGTGCGTCGCATGTTTCAGGCTGGTCGTGGCGATGCCGGCCGAAAGGCCGAACGGCGTGTCGTTGGCGATGGCAAGCGCCTCGTCGTAATCCTTCGCCCGGATCACCGAGACCACAGGCCCGAAGATCTCCTCGCGCGAAATCCGCATCTGGTTGGTCGCTTCGGTAAACAGCGTCGGCTGCAGATAGAAGCCGGGCGTGTCGCGCGAGATGACCTCGCCGCCGAAGGCGAGTTTGGCGCCTTCCGACTTGCCGATCTCGATATAGTCGGTATCGGTCTTCAGCTGCCGCTCATCGACGACCGGACCGATATGGGTGCCGGCCTTCAGCGCGTTGTCGACGACCAGCGTCTTCAGCTTGTCGGTGAGCGCTGCGACGAACTTGTCGTGAATGCCCTCGGTGACGATCAGGCGCGACGACGCCGTGCAGCGCTGGCCGGTGGAGAAGAAGCCGGAATTGGCGGCGGCCTCGACGGCGACGTTGAGGTCGGCATCGTCGAGCACGACCATCGGGTTCTTGCCGCCCATTTCCAGCTGGAACTTGCGGTTATGCTCGATGGAGGCGGCGGCGACACGCCGGCCGGTGCCGGTGGAACCGGTAAAGGTGATGCCGTGAACGTCGGGGCTTTCGAGCATGGCCTGACCGACGACCGAGCCCTTGCCCATGACGAGGTTCAAGACGCCCTTCGGCAGGCCGGCGCGGTTGAGGATATCGACAATCGCCCAGGAACAGGCGGGCACCAGTTCGGCCGGCTTGAAGACGATGGTGTTGCCGTAGCAGAGTGCCGGCGCGATCTTCCAGGCGGGGATGGCGATCGGGAAATTCCACGGCGTGATGATGCCGATGACGCCAAGCGCCTCGCGGGTGATCTCGACGCCGATGTTCGGGCGAACCGAGGGGAGGACCTCGCCAGCCAGCCGCAGCGCTTCGCCGGCGAAGAATTCGAAAATCTGCGAGGCGCGGATCACTTCACCGGTGGCTTCCGGCAGCGTTTTGCCTTCCTCGCGGGCGAGCAGCGCGCCGAGTTCGTCCTTCCGCGCCATGATCTCGTCGCCGGTCTTCTTCAGGATGACGTGGCGTTCCCAGATGCCGGAACGCGACCAGGCCGGGAAAGCGGCCTTGGCGGCGGCAATGGCGTTTCTGGTGTCTTCAGCGCTGCCGTCGGCATAGAGGCCGACGACTTCGTTCGTGTCCGACGGATTGATATTCTTCGTCGCGTTCGAGCCGACCCATTCGCCGGCGATCAGGTTTTGATAAATGGTCATGGGCTTAACAAGCCTCCTTTACCGTTTACGAGCATGATCCGGCCGCCGGATGCGGCCAGGTCTTGAAATCAGAGCTGCCGGACGGCGATCTCTTCCTCGGCGGCCACTGCAAGCGGATTGCGGAGCGGCAGGCCGAATTCGGCGACTTCGATCTCGAAGATGTCGCCCTCTTCGGTCTTGACGCCATCGGCAAAGGAAAGGGTCGCCGTGCCGAACATATGGACATGAACATCGCCCGGCACACGGAAGAGGCCGTATTTGAAATGGTGATATTCGAGATTGGCGAAGGTGTGCGACATGTTCGCCTCACCGGAGAGGAACGGCTTTTCGAAGATCACCTTGTCGCCGCGCTTGATGCGCGAGGTGCCGCGAATATCGTCCGGGGCGGCGCCGATGCGGATTTCCGGACCATAGGCGGCCGGGCGCAGTTTGGAGTGGGCCAGATAGAGATAGTTGATCCGCTCGGTGACGTGGTCCGAAAACTCGTTCGACAGCGCAAAGCCGATGCGGAACGGCGAGCCGTCCTTGGAAATCACGTAAATGCCAGCCATTTCAGGCTCTTCGCCGCCGTCGAGCGCGAAGGACGGCGAGATCAGCGGGGCGCCGGGGGCTGCCGTGCCATAGCCGTTGCCCTTGTAGAACCATTCGGGCTGCACGCCCTTCTCGCCGGCCTTCGGCTTGCCGTTCTCCAGCCCCATCTTGAACATCTTCATCGAGTCCGTCAGGGTTTCCTCGGCGGCTTCGGTGGTTTTCTTGTGCATGGAATCGCGCGTTGCCGCCGATCCCAGATGCGTCAGGCCGGTGCCGGTCAGATGCAGGTGGGCGGCATCGGGATGGGTGATCGGCGGAAGGAAGCGGCCCTCCGCATAGGCCTTTTCAAGATCGACGGCAGCGCCGTAGCCATGGGCCTCGATGACTGAGGCAAGCGACTTGCCGCCGTCTGCGGCTTCCATCGCCAGCGCATAGACGCTGCCGGCATTGTTGACCGACTTTGCAGCGCCGCCCGGCTCACGCACGGCGACGACGATCTCTCCGTTGGCACCTTTGATCTGGGAAATAAGCACGTCTTCGATCCTTCTCGTTTCGGCGAAGACAGGAAAAAGCTCCGCCTGTCCGGCTCCATCAGGAGCCGGAATCCATCATTCATATGACTGCGAATGCCTGGCTGGCGCTTCGGAAGCGGTCAGCCCTTGTTCTTATTATAGACGTCGAAGAACACGGCGGCGAGGAGCACGGCGCCCTTGACCATCTGCTGCGAGTCGGTGCCGAGACCGTGGATCGACATGCCGTTGTTCATGATGCCCATGATCAGCGCGCCGATGACAGCGCCGGTCACCTTGCCGACGCCGCCCTGGGCGGATGCGCCACCGATGAAGCAGGCGGCGATCACGTCGAGTTCAAGACCGAAGCCGCCCTTGGCCGTCGCCGAGTTGAGACGCAGGGCAACGATCAGACCAGCCAGTCCGGCGAGCAGACCCATATTGGCAAAGGTCAGGAAGGTCAGCCGCTCGGTGTTGATACCGGAAAGCTTCGTCGCCTTCTCATTGCCGCCCATGGCGTAGATGCGGCGACCGATCGTCGTGCGGCGGGTAATGAAGGCATAGGCAGCAACCAGGACCAGCATGACCATCAGCACGTTCGGGAAGCCGCGATAGATCGACAGCTGATAGCCGAGCGCCAGAATGGCGAGCGTGACGAGGGCGTTCTGGGCAAGGAAGAAGCCGAGCGGCTCAACGTCGTTGCCATGCTTCTCGTTCGACAGACGCTTGCGCCATGCCAGATAGAAGAGGGCGACGGCGCCGACGACGGTGAGGATGATCGAGGTCGAGTTGATGCCGCCCATATCGAAAGCGTTTGGCAGGAAGCCGATGCTGATCAGCTGGAAGGCCGGCGGGAAAGGACCGATGCTGGTGCCGGTCCCCGATGCCGTCATCACGAACAGCGTCAGGCCGCGGAAGACCAGCATGCCGGCCAGCGTGACGATGAAGGACGGGATTTTGTGATAAGCGACGAAATAGCCCTGGATGCCGCCGACAAGCGCGCCCATGGCAAGACATACGATACCCGCCAGGACATAATTGGTGTGCCATTGCACCGTCATCACGCCGGCGATAGCGCCGATAAAGCCGACGACGGATCCGACCGACAGATCGATATGGCCGGCGACGATGACCAGCAGCATGCCGAGCGCCATGATGACGATGAACGAGTTCTGCAGAATGATATTGGTCAGGTTGAGCGGCCTGAAGAGAACGCCACCGGTCGAGAACTGGAAGAACACCATGATCGCGATGAGCGCGATGAACATGCCATATTCGCGGATGTTGCCGCGAACATAGTCTCCGATGGAGACGACACGCCCCTGCTCAGCGATGGGTTGATTGATCGGTGTCATTGCTTCTTCTCCCCTGAGCGCATGATAGCGCGCATGATGGTTTCCTGGCTTGCTTCTCCCTTCGGCAGTTCAGCGACGATGCGTCCTTCGTTCATCACGTAGATGCGGTCACAAGTGCCAAGCAATTCGGGCATTTCCGACGAGATCATCAGAACGCCCTTTCCATCGGCGGCAAGCTGGTTGATGATAGTATAGATTTCGTATTTTGCGCCAACATCGATGCCGCGCGTCGGCTCGTCGAGGATCAAAACATCGGGATTGGAGAACAACCATTTCGACAGCACCACCTTCTGCTGGTTGCCACCGGAAAGATTGACCGTCTCCTGGAAGATGCTGGAGGAGCGGATGCGCAGCTTCGAGCGATAGTCGGTCGCAACCCGCGATTCCTTGACGCTGTCGATGACGGACGCATTCGACACCGCCTTCAAATTGACGAGCGTCGTGTTGTGCAGGATCGTGTCGTTGAGCACGAGGCCGAGCTGCTTGCGGTCTTCGGTAACGTAGGCGAGACCCGCGTCGATCGCCCTGCGCACGGTACTGACGTCGACCGGCTTGCCGTACATCAGCGCCTCGCCCGAGATCTTGTGGCCATAGGCCTTGCCAAACAGGCTCATGGCGAATTCGGTGCGCCCTGCCCCCATCAGGCCGGCGATGCCGACGACCTCGCCCTTCCGGACTGTGATGTTGATATTGTGCAGAACCTGGCGGTCGCGGTGCTGCTGGTGATAGGCGTTCCAGTTCTTCACTTCGAGAATGGTTTCGCCGATCGGCACCGAACGCGGCGGATAGCGGTCTTCGAGATCGCGGCCGACCATGTTGCGGATGATGATGTCTTCGCTGATTTCGTCCGCGTGACAGTCGAGCGTCTTGACGGTCATGCCGTCGCGCAGGACCGTGATCTGGTCGGCGACCTTGCGGATCTCGTTCAGCTTATGGGAAATGATGATCGAGGTGATGCCCTGCTTGCGGAACTCCATCAGCAGGTTGAGCAGAGCGTCGGAATCGCTTTCGTTGAGCGAGGCCGTGGGCTCGTCGAGGATGAGCAGCTTCACGCTCTTCGACAGCGCCTTGGCGATCTCGACCAGCTGCTGCTTGCCGACGCCGATGTCGGTCACCAAAGTGTTCGGAGATTCCTGCAGGCCAACCTTCTTGAGCAGCTGCTTCGTGCGGTTGAACGTCTCATCCCAGCTGATGACGCCGTTCTTGGCGTTCTCGTTGCCGAGGAAGATGTTTTCGCCGATCGACAGCAACGGCACGAGCGCCAGTTCCTGGTGGATGATGACGATGCCGATTTCTTCGGAGTCCCTCAGGGCCTTGAAGTTGCGCGTCTCGCCTTCATAGACGATGTCGCCTTCATAGCTGCCGGTGGGATAGACGCCTGATAGCACTTTCATCAGGGTCGATTTGCCGGCCCCGTTTTCGCCCACCAATGCGTGGATCTCACCCTGGCGAACCTTGAGGTTCACGTTCTCCAGCGCCTTGACGCCCGGGAACGTCTTGGTGATGCTCCGCATCTCGAGGATGGTATTGTCCATAGTCAAAGTTCCAGCGCCCCCAGCCGTTTAATGGCCGGGTAATCATAAAATCGAAGGCCGGAACCCGCAAGCGCGGGCTCCGGCCTCCTGCTCAACTTACTTCAGCTTGTCTTCGGTGTAGTAACCGCTGTCGACGAGGATCTGCTTGTAGTTGGTCTTGTCGACGGCAACCGGCTTCAGCAGATAGGACGGAACGACCTTGACGCCGTTATCGTAGGTCTTCGTGTCGTTGACTTCAGGCTCCTTGCCGGACATCACGGCATCGACCATGGCAACGGTGACCTTGGCGAGTTCGCGGGTGTCCTTGAAGATCGTCGAATGCTGTTCGCCAGCAATGATCGACTTGACCGACGGGATTTCAGCGTCCTGACCGGTGACGATCGGCAGCGGCTGGGCCGCAGTACCGTAACCAACGCCCTTCAGCGAGGAAATGATACCGATCGACAGACCGTCATAGGGAGACAGGACGGCATCAACCTTGGCATCGGTGTAGTTAGCCGAGAGCAGGTTGTCCATGCGGGCCTGGGCCGTTGCCGGATCCCAACGCAGCGTGCCGACCTTGTCCATGCCGGTCTGGCCGGACTTCACGACGAGCTTGCCACTGTCGATGTAGGGCTGCAGGACGGACATTGCGCCATCATAGAAGAAGAAGGCGTTGTTATCGTCCGGCGAACCGCCGAAGAGTTCGATGTTGAACGGGCCCTTGCCATCCTTGAGGCCGAGGCCGTCAACGATGGAGCCAGCCTGCAGAACGCCGACCTGGAAGTTGTCGAAGGTTGCGTAGTAGTCGACGTTGCCCGAATCGCGGATCAGACGGTCATAAGCGATGACCTTGATACCGGCATCGTGTGCCTTCTGGAGAACGTCGGAAAGCGTCGTGCCGTCGATCGAAGCGATGACGAGAACCTTGACGCCCTTGGTCACCATGTTTTCGATCTGCGAAAGCTGGTTCGGAATGTCGTCGTCGCCATACTGCAGGTCAGTGCCGTAACCGGCAGCCTGGAGCTGCTTGACGATGTTGTTGCCGTCGTCGATCCAGCGGGCCGAAGCCTTGGTCGGCATCGCGATACCGACAGTGCCTTTGTCCGCGGCGAGCGCCGGTGCAACGAACGAAGCGACGCCGAAGGCAGCCGCAGCCATCAATGAGATAATGGATTTCATTTCTCTCTCCCTTGTTAATAGAGCAGCGGACGAAAAATCGCCCGCCCCGAAACTGTGGCAGGTTCCGTATTGGATAGTTACTTCAGATGGTGAGAAACGAAGTAGGTCTCCTCCACGATCTCACACGTGTTGAGTGCCAACCAGCACACGGCGGCAAACTGGTATGGATTCCTATAACTGTCAAATAGAATAAGTGCTAACGTGCATAACAATTTTGGTATATCGTTAAAAAGTATTACTTTTGATGGAGCGCAGCGAGGAGGCTGCAACCATGACGATCGTTTCCGAGCCATTTTCGATGGACTACGTCGATATCCACAGTGATAATTTCGGCGATGACAGCCTTTTGCGTGCAGGACTTAAGCTGAATCACCTGCGGATGATCGTCGCAATCGAAGATAGTGGACAGATTTCCGCAGCTGCGGAAGTCCTGAACATCTCGCAGCCGGCCGCGTCGCGCATGTTGTCGGAAATGGAATCAATCACCAAGACCTCGCTCTATGAGCGCGTGGCCCGCGGCGTGGTGCTGACGACCTTCGGCGCAGCGCTGGCGCGCAGGGCCCGGAAGATCCTTCTGGAGCTGCGCGAGGCGAGCCGCGAGATCGGCGAGCTGAAAAGCGGCAAGGGCGGCCCGGTCTTCATCGGCTCGGTGACCGCACCCGCCATGAGCCTCGTCGTGCCGGCGATCAACAAGGTGCGCAAGGCCTATCCGGGCATTGAGATCAATATCCAGGTGGAGACGAGCAACGTGCTCGCCCGCGAGCTGCTCGCCGCCCGCCACGACTTCATCATCGGCCGCATCCCCGACGATCTCAACCCGCGCCTCTTCGAGGTGACGGAGATCGGTATCGAGCGGGCTTGCCTGATCGTGCGCGACCGCCACCCGCTGATGAAACAGAAGGTGAGCAGCCTTTCCGACGTCAGGGATTATGACTGGGTGTTCCAGCCGCCGGGCACGCTGCTGCGCCGCACGATCGAGGACGTTTTCCTGTCGCGTGGCGTGGCGCTGCCGGAGAATATCGTCAACACCTCGTCGCTGCTTCTGACCTGCGCCATCATCTGCGAAACCGATGCGATCGCGCCCGTCGCCGTCGACGTCGCCCAGTTCCTGGCGAGCCAGAGCTCGAATGCCTCCGATGTGCGCATGCTGCCGATCGATTTCGACATCAACGTCAAGCCCTACAGCATGATCACCGCGAGAGAACGGGCGCTGCCGCCGAGCGCAAGGCTGCTCTACGACATCATCCTCGAGGAGAGCCGCAAGCAGGCCGGCTGACAAGCCGGCGGACAAGCCCGCAAGCCCTGCGCCATCTTGCTCTCTTCTAATACCTGCTTCGAAAGGGAGGCGTGATGCTGTTCGGGCAGTCGGTATTTCAATCAGTCCTCGAGCGGCTGAAGGCGGAGGACGAGACGGCCGAAGACGCCGATGCGCCGGCCGCCCATCGCGTTTCCGGCCTCGGCACCGGCCTTGCCTTCGATGTCATGGAGGGCGTCTCAGCTGCCTCGCAGCGCGTCGGCCAGGCCTATTTCGACAATCTGGATCTCGATGCCGCCGCTGGGGTCGTGGAAAAGCCGGCGCCTGCGCCTCCAGCCGAGCCCGCCATGCCGGATCATCTCGCCCGCACGACACCGCAGGAGGTTGCCGCCGAACTGGCGATCTCCGCCGCCGATACGCCGCTGACACTGCGCGAGAAGCGCCGCGCCTTCGCCCGGGCCAATCACCCCGATGGCGTCGCGCTGCCCTTCCGCGACAATGCGACGAAGCGGATGATGCTGGCCAACCTGCTGATCGACGAAGCACTGCGCCGAATCGGCCGCTGACTATTCCGCGGGCCCGTCCTTCGAAGGTTTTTCAGCGGTCGCCGCGGGTTCGTCCTCGTCCTCGGCGTCGGGCTGCACGGGTGGCTCGATGACCGGCGGCTGCGGATTGAAGGTCCAGAACAACATATAGAAGGAATAGGCGCCTGCCCCGCCCGCGAGCACGCCCCAGAACGGATCGCCGGTGACGAATTCGACCACGGCCCAGCCGAAGCAGACGGCAATAATGGCAACACGCACCCAAAGATGACGGTATGCCGGATGGTTCGGATCGATGATTTGCATTCCTGCCCCGCGGTCGCATATGTCGCACCGCCTTCGGCCCGTGCTGCGATTGTCTCTAGAACCTTTCCTGATCAGATTAAAGTATTCTCTTGGCTGAAAGACCGGGCATCTTTACGCCAGGATCAGAGACTATCGGCTCTGCCTCGACCAAAACCCGGCCCGGTAGAAGACTTCAATCCGACCAGGAAGGCTCTGGTTCGAATCTTGCAAATGTGAAAGATCCGCGGGCTTGACGTGGTCCGCAGAAGATGGAATGAAAATTCCAGATTTTTGGCAATTCGGTTTATTTGTTCCGAATTCAAGGGAGGTTAGAATGACAGTGAGATTTGGTCTTCTCGGCGCCGGCCGCATCGGCAAGGTCCATGCAAAGGCCGTCAGTGGCGACGCCAATGCGACGCTCGTCGCGGTCGCCGACGCCTTTCCGCAGGCTGCCGAAGCGATCGCCTCCGCCTATGGCTGCGAAGTCCGCACCATCGAGGCGATCGAAGCCGCCAAGGATATCGACGCCGTCGTCATCTGCACGCCGACGGATACACATGCCGACCTGATCGAACGCTTCGCCCGCGCCGGCAAGGCGATCTTCTGCGAAAAGCCGATCGATCTCGACGTCGCCCGCGTCAAGTCCTGCATCAAGGTGGTGGAAGAGACCGGCGCCAAGCTGATGGTCGGCTTCAACCGCCGCTTCGACCCGCATTTCATGGCCGTGCGCAAGGTCATCGACGACGGCAAGATCGGCGATGTCGAGATGGTGACGATCACCTCGCGCGACCCCGGCGCCCCGCCGGTCGATTACATAAAGCGCTCGGGCGGCATCTTCCGCGACATGACGATCCATGACTTCGACATGGCCCGCTTCCTGCTCGGCGAAGAGCCGGTCTCGGTTCTGGCGACCGCTGCCGTGCTCGTCGACAAGGCGATCGGCGAAGCCGGCGACTATGACAGCGTCTCGGTGATCCTGCAGACGAAATCGGGCAAGCAGGCGGTGATCTCCAACTCCCGCCGCGCCACCTACGGCTATGACCAGCGCATCGAAGTGCATGGCGCAAAGGGCATGGCTGCGGCCGAAAACCAGCGTCCTGTTTCGATCGAGGTGGCAAACGGCGACGGCTACACCCGCCCGCCGCTGCATGATTTCTTCATGACCCGTTACACCGAAGCCTATGCCAACGAGATCGCAGCCTTCATCGCCGCGATCGAGAAGGGTTCGAAGATCTCGCCGTCTGGCGCAGATGGCCTCGCAGCGCTGGCGCTCGCCGATGCCGCGGTTCAGTCCGTCAAGGAAGGCAAGCTCATCAAGATCGGCTGACGGCCCTCTCCCGACCGGAAGCCATGCATGAGATGGCCGGGCATTTGCCCGGCCATTTCGCGTTTGGTGGCGTTTGACTCTATGTCGGAGAAAGGACACCTGCTCCCCATGCATTTCAGCAACGCGCCCTCATTCCGCGCTCTGTACGCCCGAGAGTACGATATCCTGATCGATCACCGATAGCGCCCGGTTCAGATGGCCTTCGAAGACGAGGATCTGTTCTTCGGGGACCACCCTGATCTCGGGCATGCCCTCCATGCGCACGACATGCGATTGCCCGAGGCCCTCTTCGATCCCCTGGCGGAGAAGGTCGTAATAACGTGTGCCCGGGCCCGTGATGGCGATCGGCATGCGCTCGGTCAGGCTCAGCATGCGCGACAGGCCGTTGCCGAGCGCCAGCCCTGCCTGGCGGAAGGCGAAGGCGGAGATGCGGTGACCCTGGCGCGCCTTGGCGGCGATCTTGTCGAGTTCCGCCACCGGCACGAATTTGGCCGGGATGGTATCGAGCGGCACTTCGAAGGCGCTGCGCAGGATGGCGTAAAAACCGGCATAGGCCTCGATGCAGCCGCGTGTGCCGCAGCGGCAGAGGCCGCCATTGGCCATATGCAGCATGTGCCCGAAATTGGGGGCCGAGATCTCCTGGCCCGTCTGGTTGCCGCGCCGGACGATGCCGAGCCCGATGCTGTGGCCGAGCGAAAGGGCGGCGAGCGAGCGGAAATCGGCGCCCTTCATATTTTCTTCACGCGCGCCGAGCGCTGCGGCGACTAAAAGCGTCTCGTTATCCAGGATTACCTTGGCCTGCCATTCCGGCCGGAGCGCCGATTCGAAATCGATCTGCTCGCTGCCGAAGATGGGCGACCAGACTAGAACCGGCTCGGTGGAGTTGACCAGCCCCTTGCTGCTGATCGAGATCAGCAGCACCTTTTCCTGCGTAATCTTCGAACGATCGAGAATGCGCGAAAGCCCGGCGCGTACTGCTGCGACGAAGCGCACGGCACCCGCCGGATCATGCGAACGCTCCTCGCTGAAGCGGTCGATCAGCTTGCCGGCATAATCCACAAGCGAATATTGCACCGCATCCGAGGAGATGATGACGACGATGAGATAGCCGCAATCGCGCCGCTGGCGCAAAAGCACGCGCGGCCGGCCACGCCTGCTTGCCGGCTGCTGCTCGGATTTCTCGATGATCTGGGCTTTTTCCAAGTCGGCGGTGATCGCCGAGATGGTGGCTGAGGAAAGCCCGGTGGAATCGGATATTTCGGTATGGGCGAGCGCGCCGTGGCGGCGCAGCACGGACAGCACGAGCACGCTGTTTCTCTGCCGGACCAGCTCCGTGCTCGACTTGGTCAGCATGAATGCCGCCCTCTCCTCCTGCTTGCTCTTCCCGTGGTTTCCACTGCATCTCCGGCTGCTGTTGCGCAAGCGAATTAAGCCGGTAGTGCAGTGTTGACAGTTGAAAAAATCTCTGACACTAAATTTCTCGACTGTCGAGAAAAAAATCCAAACCTTTCCCGACAGGCTTTTTCGCGGTGGCCGGAGGAAGCATGGGCTGGGCCGGCCGCAACTCACTCGGGAGGACATTATGAAGTCTATTTTCAAATTGATGGCCGGCGCTGCCATCCTCGTTTCCGTACATACCGCTGCCATGGCTGCCGATCTCGTCGTCGGTGTTTCCTGGTCGAATTTCCAGGAAGAGCGCTGGAAGACGGACGAAGCCGCCATCAAGAAGGCTCTCGAAGCCAAGGGCGCCAAGTATATTTCCGCTGACGCGCAGTCTTCTGCCGCAAAGCAGCTCACCGACGTCGAATCGCTGATTTCGCAAGGCGCCAACGCGCTGATCATCCTCGCTCAGGACTCCGACGCAATCGGCCCGGCCATCGAAAAGGCCGCTGCTGAAGGCATTCCGGTGGTCGGCTACGACCGCCTGATCGAAAACCCGGCTGCCTTCTACATCACCTTCGACAACAAGGAAGTCGGCCGCCTGCAGGCTGAAGGCGTCTTCAAGGCCAAGCCGGAAGGCAACTACGTCTTCATCAAGGGCTCGTCTTCGGACCCGAACGCCGACTTCCTGTTCTCGGGCCAACAGGAAGTGCTGAAGGCCGCGATCGACGCCGGCAAGATCAAGAATGTCGGCGAAGCCTATACCGACGGCTGGCTGCCGGAGAACGCCCAGCGCAACATGGAGCAGTTCCTGACCGCCAACAACAACAAGGTTGACGCCGTCGTCGCTTCGAACGACGGCACGGCCGGCGGCGCGATCGCAGCGCTCGACGCGCAGGGTCTTGCCGGCTCCGTTCCGGTTTCCGGCCAGGACGGTGACAAGGCGGCGCTGAACCGCATCGCTCTCGGCACGCAGACGGTTTCCGTCTGGAAGGACAGCCGGGAACTCGGCAAGCGCGCCGCAGAAATCGCTCTAGACCTCGCCGGCGGCAAGGACATGAGCAAGATCGACGGCGCCCAGGCTTTCAAGGGCGGCCCGAAGGGTGTTGAAATGCAGTCGGTCTTCCTGAAGCCGCTGGCGATCACCAAGGACAACCTGAACGTCGTCATCGACGCCGGCTGGATCTCCAAGGCGGAAGCCTGCCAGGGCGTCAAGGCCGACACCGTCGCTGCCTGCAAGTAAGCCGCGGCTGTAATTGAAATTGCCGGCGCCGCAGCGCAACATCGCTGCGGCGCCGGACGCGGATGAGAATTCCAACGACGAAGTTTTCTCCGCCTCGCCGCACCATCGCGGGTTTTCATTCCCTGCCGGAAGGGTGTCGCGACGCCACGCGACCGGTTTCCGCAAGCATCGCGATGGTTAGTTGAAGAACAGACGCATGACGCCGATGGCAGATTCGGGCACGCCGGCGCGTCCGTCCAAACACAGTGGGGGAACGGCAAACCCATGGCCGAAATGGTAAAATCCACAACATCAAGCGGGCCGCGAACGGCGGAAGCCAATCCGGTGACCCGCTTCTTCCGCGCCACCGAGATCGACACACGCCTGCTCGGCATGATCGGCGCGCTCATCATCATCTGGATCGGTTTCCACATCATCACCGGCGGCCTGTTCCTGACCCCGCGCAATCTCTGGAACCTCTCGGTTCAGACGACCGACATCGCCATCATGACGACGGGCATGGTGCTGATCATCGTCACCCGCAACATCGATCTTTCGGTCGGTTCCGTGCTCGGCCTCTGCGGCATGATCATGGGTGTCACGCAGGCCAAGATCCTGCCGGAATATATCGGCTTCGACAGCCCCTTCACCTGGGCGATCACGCTGCTGATCGGCATCGCAGCCGGCTTCCTGATCGGCGCCTTCCAGGGCGTCATCATCGCCTTCCTGAACGTTCCCTCCTTCATCGTCACCCTCGGCGGCCTGCTCGTCTGGCGCGGCGCGACCTGGCTCGTCACCAGCGGCCAGACGGTTGCGCCGATGGACCAGACCTTCCGCATCATGGGTGGCGGCGCCGAAGGCTCGATCGGCGCCACCTGGAGCTGGATCGTCGGCATCGCCGCCTGCCTCTTCGTCATCGCCAGCATCATCGGCTCGCGCCATCAGCGCCGCCGCTTCGGCTTTCCGCGCCGGCCGATCTGGGCGGAATATTTCCTCGCCATCCTCAGCTGCTTCCTGATCCTCGGCGCCGTCTCGATCGCCAACAGCTATTACTGGCCGATCAATATCGCCAAGAAATATGCCGAGACCAACAATATCCCCTGGCCGGAAACGGGCCTCGATATTCCCTACGGCATCGCCGTGCCGGTGCTGATCGCCATCGTGGTCGGCATCATCATGACCTTCATCGCGACACGCCTGCGCTTCGGCCGCTATGTCTTCGCGATCGGCGGCAACCCCGAGGCGGCCGAACTCGCCGGCATCAAGACCCGCTGGGTGACGGTGCGCATCTTCGCGCTGATGGGTGTACTCGCAGCCATCGCGGCGGCGATATCAACCGCCCGCCTCAACGCCGCGACGAACTCGCAGGGCACGCTCGACGAGCTCTACACCATCGCCGCCGCCGTTATCGGCGGAACGTCGCTGGCAGGCGGCACCGGCACCATCGCCGGCGCCATGCTCGGCGCGCTCGTCATGCAGTCGCTGCAGTCGGGCATGGTGCTCGCACATGTCGACACGCCGCTGCAGAGCGTCGTCGTCGGCACCGTCCTTGTCGTGGCGGTCTGGCTCGACACCGTCTACCGCGCCCGTGCCAAGTGAGAGGAGCCCTGGATATGGCTGATCAACGCACTCCCCTCGTGGAACTGAAAAACATCTCGATCGCCTTCGGCGGCATTCACGCCGTGGACAATGCCTCGGTCGATCTCTACCCCGGCGAAGTGGTCGCCCTGCTCGGCCATAACGGCGCCGGCAAGTCGACGCTCATCAAGATCCTCTCCGGCGCCTACAAGCGCGATGGCGGCGAGATCCTGATCAACGGCGAGCCGGCCGACATCCGCAATCCGCGCGATGCCAAGAAATACGGGATCGAGACGATCTACCAGACGCTCGCCGTCGCCGACAATGTCGACGCCGCCGCCAACCTCTATCTCGGCCGCGAGCTGAAGACCCGCTGGGGCACGCTCGACGACGTGGCGATGGAGGCCTCGGCCCGCGAAGTGATGGGGCGGCTCAACCCCAACTTCAAACGCTTCAAGGAGCCGGTGAAGGCGCTCTCGGGCGGCCAGCGGCAATCGGTGGCGATCGCCCGCGCCATCCTCTTCAACGCCCGCATCCTGATCATGGACGAGCCGACGGCAGCGCTCGGCCCCCAGGAGACGGCGCAGGTGGGCGAACTGATCAAGCAGCTGAAGAAGGAAGGCATTGGCATCTTCCTCATCAGCCACGACATCCACGACGTCTTCGACCTCGCCGACCGCGTCTCGGTGATGAAGAACGGCCAGGTGGTGGGCCACGCCCGCACCGAGGACGTGACCAAGGACGAGGTGCTGGGCATGATCATCCTCGGCAAGGTGCCGCCGAAAGCCATCCCCGGCCCCGGCGCCATGCAGATCTGACCGCCACCAGGCGACAGCCCACGACAACAACGCTCCGCCGCCCGCAAGGCCGGCGGAGTTTTTTATGCGTTCTCACAGGCTGACGGATAAAAACACCCGCCAAACCGCAAGCATCGGTATTTCTGAGAATTTCGCGATTGAAGCCGGCCGCAAGCTAGGCTAAGAACCACCCATCGGACAGGCGATTCAAACCGCCTTCGGCATGCACCCGTAGCTCAGCTGGATAGAGTGTTGGATTCCGATTCCAAAGGTCACAGGTTCGAATCCTGTCGGGTGCGCCACCGTTTTGAAGACTGCCCCATAGCCATAAGCTGCGCCCCCTTAGCCTTTTCACCTGGTCGAGGGTCCATGGCCGACGAGGAGACAGCTCGGCCCTCCACTTCAACAAGCGGGCACGCGCGCCTCGGACGCGAGAGCATGGATGTAGGCCCTGCGCAATCCTTCCTGCGCCTGTTTTTTTGTAAGCGCGTTGACCCTCGAAGCGTCCGCCACAACCCTGACGTAGAGGCACAATGCAACTCAATTGATGGTGTCACCTCGGCTGCTGACATCGACGAATTATTGCGAGTGAGTCGGACTTCGGTCCGATGGTAGACAGCAATCTCTCTGCTAATTTCCGTTCCGCTGAGACTGCAAAACTCAGCACGAAAAGGGTGTCTGCCCCTGATCCGGAGCACCCTTTTCAAACTCGTTTTCGGGAATCCCCCTTAACCCTCGGCACCGACGGTTCGCGGGCGGCCAACCTCCCGATTGATCATGGGCATAGGTACTCTGTCGGAGCATCCTGCGTGCGATGGTGTTGCCAGTTCCAACACATCTTAAGCGGGCCGTCGTCAAAGTCGAAGTCTGTGATTTCCTTCCACGGCAATAGCTTATCTATGGCAGTGAGTGTGGCGGTGAGATAGGTCTGCGGATCGACGGCATTGAGTTTGCCGGTCTCGATGAGCGAAGCGATGGTCGCCAGTTCTCGTGCCTTGCCCTCGTCTGCAAATCGAACGTAGAACGGGTCGCGCGCGTGAGCACACGTCCTCGCAACATCAGTCCGGGTTTGGTATCGGCTTACCCTCATAGCGCACGCGAAAATTCCTCCTGTGAAAATCCTGCTCGAAGCAGACGAAGACGAGTTCCAGGTCGTTGGCGCTGTCACGCTTCCCGAGGAGGCTGAGCGTGACAACGATAACGCCGCTGTATCCGCGCGTCAGGCGGAAAGCCGCGTTACGGATGTCAGTCCCTTCTGGATCCTTCCGGTCTTCGCGGCGCTCATAAATGACCCAGAAGCAGGCAGCATCCCAAGTCTGCCGCAGGATTTGGCTGACTTCTGCCTTGAACTCTTCGGCATGCATTGCCGGACCCCAAGACAATGCCGTCTCGCCCGCATCGCTAACGACATTGAGATAACCGTCATATTGGTAAACACCTGACAGTGACCGTTCGATCATCTCGAATGCGGTGTTTTCGCTGATTGTTGTTTTGAAGAGAATTGCCATGGAATCGATGCGTGCCACTGTCGATATGTCGATGAGACGACGAGACTACTGGGTGTCGCTTGGGCGAGCAACGGAGACTTGGTCATCACGGTAATCGTAGCGAACGGTTGAAACGCGACCTCGTTTTCTTCAGACCTCGCCAGAATGTGAACTATTCGTAACTTGAAACACAACAGGCAAAGCGCTTTATCCGAGCGATGACTCCGAAGCACTTCATCTCGGCAATGAGCATCGCGGCCTTGGCGGCGTGCTCTCATATCGAGCCGCTTGAGACTCCCCTCGCCCAGTCAGCAATCCAGCACCAGACGCCTTTGACCGATCAAGCGGTGATCGCAGATACAGTCGGTCGCGGTGCTGTCGGTGCGACTGCGCTTGCTTGGGCCAACCCATCGACGGGCAGCGCGGGCGTTATCGAACAGATCGATGCCAGTAACGATGGGCCGGACGGATGTCGCGGTTTTGTAACCAGTCGGCAATCGCTCGACGGCATGACGCGCTTCAACGGCGTAGCCTGTCCGTCTGGGGACAGTTGGAAACTGGGCCGCCAATAGGGTAGCGCTCGACGTCCGGTCTCGCGCCAACGGCATCTTCGCCGTGCTCTCTTCGAATAACGATCAATCGCAAGGACGCCCCCCATGCGCCGGGGAGGCTACTAGCCTAAATCACACGGGAGGACGATCGCTGTTGCTTTACCGCGACGGCTTCAAGGTCACTATGGTCCCGCTGTCGACAATGATCCAGAAACTCCGGACCAAATCTGCCGCTTCGCGACGGGTTGCCGAAATATTCGCTTGGGAAAATGTGACGATGCCTTTTGCCACGATATCCAGCCGGACGATTGCATCGTGTTCGGTACCACTTCGAGGGATGCCAGCTTGCTGGCGCAGATCGCGCACCGTGATCATCGCACGAGGCAACAAGCTCTCGATTTCGCCCGCGGTCGGCGGTCAACTTCATTTGCCGTACAAGTTCTGCGACGAACCCCGGGATGCTGCTCGTCTCCGCAGTTATCGTCATCACCCCTCGAATTCAGCGCCGGGCAGCCAACCGCGCGTATAGCCCTTGCTGATGCATGCCTGGGCCATTGCAAGCTGTTCGCACAGCCGTTCCCGATCCTTGAGCAGAGCATCGATGGTTGCGCGCGGATCCCCTCCGTGCCAGGCCATAGCTGCGTCGACGGGGTTGGATTCCGGTGTCGTATGACGTTCAGCAAGCATGTCAGATCCTCGTCATTTCAGGGAGAGCATGCTCGGAGATAATGTTGCGGTAGCGAACTGCGTCATGCAGCGGAGCGCGGATGCGCGAGCATCGAAAAGCTAGACACCAGAACGAGTCGTAGCAAGGATTCGTTGTCACTACGGTCACATTGCGCCAACGTCATCCCGCTTTTGTGTTTGGGGAGTCGCGAGGGGAACCATGGACGGCGAAAAGCAATCGGAGCCGCCGCCGCGTGTCGCCCGTCTGGTGCTCGTTACGCCAGAGGGTGCCGTGATCGGCCGACTGGCACTGGTCCCGGTTGATCTTCCTTGGTGGCAGGATGCGCAGTCGGTAGTCCTAGCCGTCCGCGAATACTATGGGATCGATGTCACGATCCTGCGGCTGCTGGAGGCAGTTCGCGACCGACCGCACGGTGGGGAGGTCACGTATCTGGCCGAGGTCGCACAGTCCGTTCCGACCGAGGTCTGGGCAGGGCGACTCGAGCCCCACCCGCTGCGCCAAAGCTACGCTGAACCCGGCGGGCCTGCCGCCGATCTCGCTTGGGCGACGCGCATACTAGCCGGGCATGGCTTGGCGCCCGCCGGGATGCCTGTCCAGATCCGAAGCTGGAATCTATCCAGCATCTGGCGCATTCCTGTCGCCCGCCAAACTGTATGGCTAAAAGTCGTGCCGCCATTCTTCGCGCACGAGCCGCGCGTCATCACAGCATTGGCCGGCCATCCCGTTCCGGAACTGCTTGGCCACGACGGCGGACGCATGCTGCTCGCAGAAATCGCGGGCGAGGACATGTACGAGGCGCCGTTGCCGCGACTGCTCGAGATGGTGACCCTACTGGTTGAGCTGCAGTCATCGTGGACCGGCCGCGTTGATCAATTGCGCTCCATGGGACTGCCGGACTGGGGCGGTCCGGCTTTGATCGCTGCGATCGGCGATGTGACGGAGCGTGCAAGCGAGGAGCTGCCTCGGAACGAGCTTACGCTGCTCCAGCGTTTCGTCAGCGGTCTCGCCGACCGCTTTGCCGCGCTCGAGTCCTGCGGATTGCCTGATACGCTGGTCCACGGCGATCTTCATCCCGGCAACTTTCGCGGAACAGAACGAACCCTTACTCTACTTGATTGGGGCGACAGCGGGATCGGCCATCCGATGCTAGACCAGCCGGCATTTCTCGACCGCGTCGCATCCGAGTACGTGGAGACGATCAAGGAGCACTGGGCTCGCGCATGGCTGGCCCGGCTGCCCGGCTGCGAGCCCGCTCGTGCGGCCGGCCTCCTCGCGCCCATTGCCGCGGCCAGGCAGGCCGTGATCTATCGGCGGTTCCTGGACAACATCGAGCCGTCGGAACAGGTCTATCACCGCCACGATCCCGCCGACTGGCTAAGGCGGACGGCGGCATTGCTGAGGGCGGGGAGTTAGAGAGCATATCCGGGTTTGGATCGGGTGATCCACGCCCGGAAGCCGAACGCCCGATGCCGCTGCGGGAAGCGACCTTTGGCTGAAAGACTGCTGGCCGAGCACGGCCTGAAGTCGACAAGAAACTGCTAAAGAATGGCTTCGCCAGGACGTGGAGCCCGAAGTGGCGGAACGAATTGTGCGACTGATTAAAAAAATCTGTCGGCACGGAACAATTTGCTCCGTTGATCGTAATACCTTCGGGCCGTGCGGAGATTTGTTATACAACAGCCACACGACATTTAGCTGTTCGGCCCACCTCAACCTTAGCCCCGCTCAGAAGCGGGGTCCTTTTTTTGGCATTAGCAGGTCCCTTGAAGTCGACAATACTATTGCCGCGCAGAATTACACCGGAACTGTTGTCATACAAAAGTGTTACTTGGCTCGGAGCGGATCGCGCAGAGGAGTCTCCTGTCTCCAGCAGCACACCCCTTGCAATCTTCGCGATCCGCCCTCTCCTGCCGGTTCGGAGCCATTCATTGGTCAGGAACCTTAAGGAACTTTTCCGGCTATCTACTGTTAGAGCACAAGGATCGCACAGGCGCCCCATAACTGGGGTTGTCCGCTTCCCTTCCTTCCTGTGCGGTCCGTCCTTTCCACAAATAGGCGCGTTTCGGCGGGGCTCCTTTTGATCCTCGGCGAGCAACGCCGGCGCAACCCGCGCCAATATCCGCAAATTGCCGCCGAAACCGGCGTTAGCACAGTGTTAGCGCGAGCCACTTAATGTGGTGGTGACGCCATGGGAAACCCGGTTGTCCGTTGAAAAACAGGACAAGCAGAATGAAGACGAGCCCTGCCGCAGCTTACGGAGATGACATGAAACTGGTTCTAGGCAGCATGATATTGGCATCTGGCATACTGCTATCCAGTCTGTCGGGATTCGCTGCTTCCGGCGGATGGCATTCGGATGGGCAAGGTACGAGATACTGGCATGTCACTCCGCCGCCCGGGCAATGCAATATAAGCCAAGCGAAAAACCGGGCGATTCGGGCCGGTATCTATCGTAGCGAGATTATACAGCAGGATGAGAATATCATCGTGCTCAGAGGTCTGGATGAATCCGGCGACCGGCGAACGATCGGTTTCGGCAACATCAGGGGGTGCCCTGAGTTGGAGGGCCATGAGAATAGTCCAAACTTCTGAGGACATAGAGTTTGTTCAGCTTTCAGAGCCTGAAGCTGAAGCTCGCTAAGGCGCGAAAACCGGTTCTGGGAAGATTATCGCGAGGTTTCCAGTCGGCCATCGCCGCGCAAAAGGTTCAGCCAGGCCCGCGACAGTTTCTCCGCGCCTGTGCCCCCGATATGGCAATCGTCGTAGCGGTCTTCTCCATCGAGCAACGCGTCGGAATTGACGCCCTCTCGGATACCGGGGCCGCTTCTTGATAGGGCCAGTTGCGCCCGTACTATCGCGTTGTCCGGAATATGCTCCTTGAAGCCGCCGTTGCTCGGTTCGAGGCATTTCGATGCGATCGAAATGTAAACCGGTGCTTCGACGCCGTACTGACGCAATGTGTCAACCATCGACATGAAACGGTTCTGGTAGGCCTCCGCAGTGGTGCCGATAACGAGGTCCGCCTCTCCTTGCATCCAGAGGACGTTCGTTATCCGATAACCGGAATCCTGAAGCTGTTTCAATGTATCGACCAGCATAGGATTGAGGTCACCGCCTTTCGCCCATCGTGCGACCTCAGATCCGGAATATGCGAGGGGTGCGAGGATGACGCTGTCATTTTGTCCCGATGCGATCAAATTGTTGCCAAGAAGCGTCCAATACTCTCCCTTGGTATCGGTCGATCCAAGAAGTGGCGACGCGGCGATGAAGCACCGTTTGTCAAAGGCGTTTATAACGCGAGCGCCATAATTTGACTTGTACCGTTGTCCACTGTCGTTGGCCGCGTTCGATTGGCCAAGAATGAGTAAGACAGCCGTTCGGTCAGTTTGAGCCGGGCAGGTCACAAGCGTTTTTGATTCATCCCCGATGAGTCGTTCCTTGTCGTCGAACGTATAACGGCTTGGAGCAGTCGCCTTCTCTCCGCCAACCATTTTCCTCATCGCGGAAAGTTGTGGCCAAGGAAATGTCTCATGTCTCGCGCTCATGCCGCCGAGAAAGTACATGGCGATCAAGGCGGCGAGGCCGACTGCCATTGTTTTGCGCATGCCGTTACCTTCAAACATCATCCGATGACATGGAGCCTCAGACCGATCAAGGCTGCTCCAGCCATGAGGGTTCCTTTACACCAGCCACATCCGCTTGCTTCGGGCATGATCTTTAAAAGAGCGTTCGTCGCGAAGATCGAGCCCAATCGACGACTATTTCTCATAGGGTCGCCGAAACCTGCTCAAATATAGACCGGACCGGTGATTTCAATAATCCGGTTGGGTGAGAGATCGCGCCTGCTATGGAGAAAACTCCCGTTGCTCGTCCATAGAAAGGCGGATTGGGGCGGCGAGGACAGTGTAGGAGCGGAGCACCGGTTACGCTTGTTAGCGATTTGTTGACCATAAGCTGGCTTTACTGGGCGTGATGGATGCGGAGGTTCCCGCACATCGTCGCGTGTTTGGTGTAGGCGGGATTGTTCGTGTTGAAGTATCCAGTGCGAGGATTATCGGGCGCAGGCTTGGGCGGAATTGCCACGCTGCTGTCGCGTGCGGAACGGTTGGTCGCGAAGACCATTCTGCCGGCTCTGTTTGCGCTGCCGGCGCTTGTCGGCTCGGCATCCGTTGCCTCGGCCGAAGACCGGGCCCTGAAGCTGTTCTTTACCCATACCGGCGAGCGGGCCACGATCACCTATAAGCGCGACGGAAAGTTCGATCCCAAAGGCCTTGCCCAGATCAATCGGTTTCTGCGCGACTGGCGAAGGAACGAGCCGACCCGGATGGATCCGCGGCTGCTCGACCTGGTCTGGGAGGTGTATAAGCGCAGCGGCGGCAAGGACTATATCCATATCGTCTCCGCCTATCGTTCGCCCACCACCAACAACATGCTCCGCAACCGCTCGCGCAGCACGGGCGTCGCCAAGAAGAGCCAGCATATGCTGGGCAAGGCGATGGATTTCTACGTTCCCGGCGTGAAGCTTTCGACGCTGCGGGCGCTGGCCATGCAGATGCAGGGCGGCGGCGTCGGATATTATCCGACCTCGGGATCGCCCTTCGTGCATCTCGACGTCGGCAATGTCAGGGCCTGGCCCCGCATGTCCCGGCAGGAACTCGCCCGACTGTTCCCGAACGGGCAGACGATGCATCTCCCTGCCGATGGCCGGCCGCTGCCTGGATACAATCAGGCGGTTGCGAACTACAGGAAGCGCGGCAGCTCCACCTCGATCCAGATCGCCAGCACCGCTGGAGAAGACGAAGAGGTGGGCGCGGCGACCGGGCCGGGCGGCGACACCACAGACAATAAGCTCATGACGGCGCTTCTGCCCACGCCCCGCAGCCGGGCATTGAATGCGCTGGCGCTGCAGACCGGCGCGGTCGAGCAGGATGACAAACGGTCCGCTGGGGATCTTGCATCTTTGCCGATTCCGATACCGGCGATGCGGCCGGCTGCCCTTGAGCACGACGCTGATGTGGATGACAAACTGGAGACGGCATCGATCGGCCCAATTGAAGTGCTTCCGGCCAGACCTGCGCCCGCATTGCCGGGCTACGCGCGCTTCGAACCTCTCCGTGTTGCACACCAGGCCTCCAAGCAGGGCGCGGATATGATCGCCTCCCTGCCGATGACCGCTTCCTGGGAAGAAGCAAGTTTCTTTGAAACGACCACGGACGCGGCGCTGATGAAATGGGCGCTGCATTCTCCCGGCGAGGTGATGGAATTGAACGCGCCTCGCGTTTCCCCCCGCACGGTTCATCGTGAGGTCGATGCCGCGACCTCAGGTCAGGACATCACTCCGGTCGCCGCCATAGACCTGTTCGATGCGAGCCGGTTTGCGTCGCCCCCGGAGGGCTGACCGCAATCATCAAGGCTTGATGCGCTGCACGAGCTTGCAAAAATCTCAGTGAACGACCGCGATGACGCGAATTCCGGCTTCTTCCGCAGCGTGAATGAGTGCGGCGCGGGCTACCGTGGCCGGAATATTGCCCTGGATGGCATCCAGGCATGTTTTTATGGCTGCGATATATTCCTTGCCGTCGTCTGTCGGCCAGGCGGCAATAAGGGCGTCGGCGACCTCATGGAGAGAGCGAACCAGCCTGGGCTTGCCGCCGATGACAAGCATCACAGGCGCGAAGTCTTCGCTCCTGCGCCAATCCACTATGCCGATCTTTTGCATGGATAACCGCCTTTTATCTCGCGCCGATCGGCACCTGATGCTTCACCAGGGAGGTTCTGACTGGAGTTCAGCTACAACGACCGAACCTCCCTGATGTCCTTTCAACAAGGATGAGGAGAATCTAGGCAGGATGGCAGCGAGGGAAAGCCGGACCTAAGTCGGACTGGCGGCCTGAGGACCCGCTGCTCATATAGTGGGTTGAGGCAACGTAAGGTCCGTGGAGGGGACGGAACAGGAGGAGTATATGAAGTTCGGCCCCGAAAACCACAGCCATGAAGAGCGCTGTCCGCAAGGCCATAGTTCGGCATCGACCATCGCAACAATCGAAGCAGCCCTTTCCGCCGATCCGGATCTCGACAGCAGCGCCATCGAGATCAGGATGCTCGGTCCTGTCGTGCTGCTCGAAGGCTATATAACAAAACCCGAAGCCCGGGAAAAAGCCATCTCGCTGGCAGCGATGATCGTCGGCCCGGAGAACGTTCAGGATCGGATGTTGAGTCGATTCCCGACGCAATGACGGACACTGTCCGGCCGGGCTGGAGGCTCTAGGACCATAGTCCGGGCCAGCCCCGGCATGAAGTCCCAGCCCGGGAACACTTCCTCCATTTTCAGGTTTGGCTCACCAGCGGAACCAACCGCATTGAAGGAGGAAAACGGATGAATATCAAAGCAGTAGGAATTGCCGCCAGCGTCCTGTTGGCATCGACATCTGCCTTTGCGCAGTCATCGACGGTCACAGGCGCGGCGGGTGGTGCTGCAACGGGCGCGATTGTCGGCGGCCCGGTCGGTGCTGCTGTCGGCGGCATCGTCGGCGGCGTGGCGGGCAGCGTCATCGACCCGCCGCCGCAGAAGGTGGTGACCTATGTACAGCAGGCTCCGGCTCCGGCCGAACGCGTCGTTGTGAAGGAGAAGGTCGTCGTCGGGCAGCCTCTGCCGGAGACCGTCGTGGTGACGCCAATTCCCGACGATCCGAAATATGCATACGCGATCGTCAACGAACAGCGTGTGATCGTCGAACCTTCCTCCCGGAAGGTCATCCAGGTCATCCAGTGACCGACGAGCGGCTGCGGCCGCCCTTTCCAACCATTAGGGCACGCATGCGACGCATGGGAATGCGGGCGGTATGGCGTGTTCAAACTTCGGAGATCGATTATGAAAAGCAACCATCTCACCATGATCCTGGCCGCGCTGTCGCTTGGCGTATCGCCGCTTGCAGCACTGCCGGCCGCAGCCCAGCAGGACACCAAGAGCAGCGGCCAGGCGCAGCCCGGTTCTCAGATGGGCATGGACGCCGGTGCGCAATCCGGCGCCGGCAAGACAGGCACCGACTGCACCCCCGACGCTTCCGGAGCCTGCCCGCAAGGCAAGGGCCAGTCAACGCAGCAGAAATCCGGCCAGGGTTCCGACATGCAGAAGAACGCCGAGCAGCCTTCGAACGATAACGCGAAGAGCGGAAGTGCATCCGGCAAGTCTTCGACCGAAACCAAATCCGGATCGCAAGACGCCAGCGGCGGCGCCACGGCCGAACAGAAGCCAGCCGGAAAGTCCGCCACCACGGATGGCAGCGGCACCGCCACCTCGAAGAGCAGCATGCAGAATGCCAAGCCGGCGGAAGGCACGGATAGCGGCAGCGCCACCAAGAGCGGTGATGCGTCAAAGCAACCTGCCGACCAGAACGCGACGACGAACAAGAGTTCGTCCGAAACCAACGTGAACAACACCACGACGAACAACCAGACGAACACCAAGACCAACGTCAACATCTCGGTCGAACAGCAGACCGAAATTCGAACGGCGGTGAAAGAGGTGCATGTCGAGCCGGTGAAAGAAGTGAACTTCACGGTCTCCGTCGGAACGAAGATTCCGAAGAAGGTCCGGCTCGAGCGGTTGCCGACGCGCATCGTGAAGATCGTTCCGCAATATGAAGGCTACCGCTTCTTCATCCTTGCAGACGGCCGCATCGTGATCGTCGATCCCAATGCATTGACGATCGTCTACATTATCGAGGTCTAAACGAAGCAGACGGTGCCGGCGGCGTCTTTTGCGGCGCCGGCACCGATGAATGAAAGTTCGTTTCGGGCTATGCGGAGAGCCGGGCACCGCCACACGTGCTTTCCGAAAATCGAAACCGATTTTCGGAAACAATGAGCTTGATTCAATGCCTTAGCGCGTTATCTCCCCGCCTGAAAAAGACGCGCGGCGGATAGTCGAATGACGATGACGATCGTTTCCACGCGCAAAATTCAGACCAAAGTCCGACCCACCCCGGACTTCGTGCCCATACAAAACGTTCGATCACTGTAATAACAATACTATATCCTCAAGTAACGAAGCGAGATGGCGTGAGAAACGGGTTCGACTTCATCGGATCGTATTTATGTGACGACTTCTACTTGGAAAATGATACCCAGAGACTGGCTGTTGTTGACAATCATTGCAGCGGATCTTTCGAAAATATAGCGCACATCAGGCATGCGGTGTCTGCACCGACAGACATGCTTTTCGTTGAGACAACCTCAGCTCTCTGGGTCCGGAACGCGTCTGAGTGGTTGTCGATACCATGCCGACTCCTTCGTCGAACCGCAAATGGTGGGGCCGTCTCATGGAACGGATAGTCAAGTTCGGGCAGGTCGTGATGATCGCGCGACGATCATCGGCAGCATCCAGTCCGGCCCGGCAGCTCGTGATCGAGCGCGGCATCGGCAGAAACACTTTAAAGTAGGCACATCTAACAATTAACATTAATAGGCGAGTAATTCTTAGAACTCTTCTAAATAATTGTCATGCATTACAGGTAATGCTAATAAACAATCAGCTTAATCTCAAGTCACGAGGCACGAAGCAATGAAAAGCGTATTGATTTCTGGCGGGGCTGGCTTCATCGGATCCCACTTGTGTGATCGACTTTTGCTGAGGACGGATATTCAGAAGTTGGTCGTTGTTGACAACCTCTGGACGGGGCTTTTCGAAAATATCGCGCACATCCGGGATCCCCGTTTCCACTTCGTGAAATCCGACGTCGAGACGCTGCAGACCTCGGATAAGTTCGACGAAATCTATCACCTTGCATCCCCGGCATCGCCGCCGTGGTACATGAAGGAGCCGAAGAGGACGATCTCCGCCAATCTTCTCGGGGCATTCCGGTTGCTCGACTTGCTGAAGAAGGGCGGACGTTTCGGTTTCACCTCGTCTTCGGAAGTCTATGGCGATCCTCTGGTGTCGCCGCAGCCGGAATCCTACAAGGGTCAGGTCGACTGCACCGGTCCGCGCTCGTCCTATGACGAGAGCAAAAGGTGCACGGAGTCGCTGCTGTTCGAGATGCAGCGCACGCAAGGGCTCGATGTCAAAGTCGTCCGCCCCTTCAATATCTATGGTCCGCGGACACGCACCGACGATGGGCGCGCCGTCTCCAACTTCATCACCCAGGCGCTTTCGGGCCGCCCGATTACCGTGTTCGGCGACGGCCTGCAGTCGCGCAGCTGGGGTTATGTCGACGACATTGTCGACGGTTTCGCGCGCTATTTCTGGATCAATCAAACCGACTACAAGGGGCCCCTGAACGTCGGCAACGATCGCGAGATTTCGGTTCTGGAGGTCGCGCAATATGTCTCCAGACTCGTCGGCGGCGTGCCGATCGTCTTCGAGCCGTCACCGCCGCAGGACCCCACGAACAGACGGCCGGACTTGACCAACGCGAATTATGTCATGCCCGAGTGGTCGTGCAAAATCACCTACGAACAGGGCGTGGCGAAGACGCTCGATTGGTTCAGGAGCCAAATGAAGGCGCACGCGGCAGAATAAACCATGATGACTTTCGAGACTCGCGCCCCGGCTGCATGTGGCGTATGTTCACGGGGCGATTGAGAGAGTGACGATGCGAGAACCCATTCCGTCCGATCTGAAGGATATAAGTTTTCCCGTACCGATCCACTATCTTGATCTCGCCACGTCTCACCTCGATGCGGCTTCGCCTTTGGTCTCCGATGGGCTCGTGGTCTTTCTGTCGGATGGTCTTCCCGTCGGACAAGCCTATATCGAAAGGCCCGAGACGGCGGCGGCACTCGCCGAGCGTGTCGTACGACGCGAGACGCTCGAGCATGCGCGTCACGTTGCGCAAACCCCTGTGCGCAACCGCGACGTCAGCATTCTGATCTGCACCAAGGACCGGCCGGAGGAACTGCGCCGGTGCCTGGCCTCGATCCCCGAACAGTCGCTTCAGCCGGTCGAGATCATCGTGGTGGATAATGCCTCAGCAGGCGATGCGACGCGCCGCGTCGTGGAGGAAGCGGGCGCCACCTATGTCCGTGAAGACCGGGTCGGGCTGGATTATGCCCGCAATGCGGCGGTTCGGGCGGCGAGAACCGAATTCGTCGCCTTTACCGACGACGACGTCGTTCTCCACCAGCGATGGCTGGAGAACCTGATGAAGGGATTCGATCTGCCTGAGATCGCCTGCGTGACGGGATTGGTCCTTCCCGGAGAACTGGCAACGCCGGCACAGTTCATCTTCGAAAAGCATTGGAGCTTCGGCCGGGGCTATCTCAGGCAGGACTTCAATCAGGATTTCTATACCAGGGACACGCGTTACGGCGCTCCGGTCTGGACGATCGGCGCCGGCGCAAGCCAGGCCTTCCGCCGCAAGGTCTTCGACGAGATCGGCCTGTTCGATGTCCGTCTCGACATGGGCGCTGCCGGCTGCTCGGGCGATTCCGAATACTGGAACCGGCTGCTCCATCATGGCCACGTCTGCCGCTACGAGCCGACGGCTGTGGCCTGGCACTTTCACCGCAAGGACATGAAGGGACTGGCCAAGCAGATCCACCAATATATGAGCGGCCATGTCGCAGCCCTGCTGGTGCAGTATCAGAACACCGGACATAACGGCAATCTCAGGCGCATCCTCATCTCCTTTCCGAAATATTATGCCGGAAGGCTACGGAAACGATTTCGCAAAGGCGCGACATCGAACGACTTTTTCCTGAAGCAGGAGATGCTCGGCAGCGTGAATGGCGCTTTCTATGTTCTGCGACGATGGAAGATGCCTGCATGGTGAGTGCTGCGACACCTGAGATCTCATTCCTCATTCCTGCCTATAATGCAGACGATACGCTTGCCGAATGTCTTGCCAGCCTGCAGCAACAGACACGCTCGAACTGGCAGGCCGTCGTCGTCGATGACGGTTCGAGCGACCGGACTTGGGAGGTTCTCGAGGCCATCGCCGGAAAAGACAGCCGCATTCTACCCGCCCGCCAGCCGAATGCCGGTGCGGCCGCGGCGCGAAATCATGCCGCACGCCTGGCGGCGGCGCCCCTGCTCTGCATGCTGGATGCCGACGACTGGCTGGATCCGACCTTCATCGAAAGCATGCTGCCTGTGGCAGAGGATGCCTCCCCGCCTGTCATCGCCTATTGCGCCTACCGCCGGGTCGCCCCGGACGGCCGGCTGCTGCGGGTGGAAGCAGCCCCCATTCTGGCGGGCGATGTCGCCAAGCGCGAGTTCTCCTCCTTCTGCGCGCTCGCCATCCATACGGTTGTCTTTCCCAAAAGCCTTTTCGAGCGGCTGGGAGGCATGGATGAGACCCTACAGACCGGCGAGGACTGGGATCTCTGGATGCGCATGGCCTTTGCAGGCGCAGAATTTCGCCGGGTCGACACGTGCCTGGCTTTCTATCGCATGAAGGCCGGCTCGCTCTCCGGCGATCCGGTCAAAATGGTGCGTGACGCCGTTCGCGTGACGAGGAAGGCGCAAGCGCTGCTGAGGCAGCAGGGCTTGTCGACCGAGGGGCCGCAGACAGGCTGGATCCCGCCCGCCGTCAGCCAGCTGCGCATGCTCGCCTGGGTCGTCGCAGCCAAGCTCGATCCGACCTTGGATGTCGCGGCCCTTGGCGCACTGCTGCCTGACATGCCTGATGCCACGGGCTATGAGGGCTTTCTTGTCGACGTGATCATGCACGGATTGCAGACGGGAGTGTTTTCCGATCGGGCCGACGATCTCATCGATGCACTCGACACATGGCGACCGACTTTTCTTTCGCTCATCGAGCTGATCCAGCGGCATTCCTTCCCCGGCACCGGGCGGAAGATCGTGGAGAACGTCGCTTGGCAGCTATCTGCCGCGAATCTCCTGCGATCTTTCACGCTCGGCAATGTCCAAGTCGTCAGCGTCGAGCTGGGCGCGCTTTCCAGGATCCCCAAGGCCGAGCAGGCCGATACGCTCGTCATGCACGCTTTCTCACGCGGACAGCATGTCGGCACCTTTGTCGGGCCGCTCTGGGGCGATCTTTCGATCCGGGCGCAAATCCGGCTGATCATGCAGGAGATGCAGGCAGGCGAGCATCTGCAGACGCCGCCGACGCTCGCCTATATCGGTTCCTGGACGAGGGAGGCGCTGCGCGGATACCGAGCCTTCGGCGGGATCATAATCCGGCACGGCCGGCGGCGCGGCCGCCTGGAAAGACTGATGGTGGGCCTTGGGCGCAAAGCTCTCCTTGCCTCTGCGTCAAGCGACAGCGATGACAATGATGCACGGCTCTCCGACAGCCTGCGGACCCTCCAGCGCGACCCGGCGCCACGCCCCCTAAACCCCTCCGGGCCGCGCCCAGAGGAAGAAAAGGCAGCTCCTGCCGTTCACTCGGAGGAGGAATACTGGGAGCATATCTTCGAACGACCGGATCCGTGGAACTACGTCTCGGTCTACGAGCAGGTGAAATATGCGCAGACGCTGAGCCTGATCCCAGAAGGGATCGAGAAGGTGCTGGAGCTGGCCTGCGCCGAGGGGATTTTCACCGAAAAGCTGGCGCAAAAGGTCGGCCGGCTGACGGCCACCGATATTTCCCAGCGGGCGATCGACAGGGCGGTGGAGCGGTGTCGCGACCATCGCAATATCGAGCTTCGCGTTCTCGATTTCGTCAGACAGGATCTTCCGCCCGAACAGGATCTCATCGTCTGCTCCGAAGTGCTGTATTACATGAAGGATGAGGAGATGCTCGCGGCTGCCTGCCGGAAGATGGCGGCCGCGCTGAAGGCGAACGGCTACCTCATCACCGCCCATGCGCATATCCGCCGCGACGAACCCAACCGGACGGGTTTCGACTGGGGCAATCCTTTCGGTGTCGGGACGATCCGGCAGGTGTTGGCCGCGCAACCCGGGATGGCCCTGGAAGAGACGATCGAGACCGAACTCTATGCCATCCACAGGTTCCGAAAAGGCCCTGTTGCCGCGGCTGTCCTACGCAGCGAGGGGCATGGAACCCCATTGGATGCGGATGTGGCAAAACACATCATCTGGGGGCCTGACGGCGTCGACCGCGAAGCGGCATGGATGACGGAGGTCACGACCTCGGTTCCCATCCTGATGTATCACCGGATCGCACGGGATGGCCCCGCCGCACTCCGGCGCTTCCGCACCTCGCCTGATATCTTCCGCAAGCAGATGCAGTTCCTTCGGCGCCAGGGTTATTACACCGTGACGGCGCAGACCCTGGCGGAGCTTTTGCGCAGCGGCAAGCCGATCCAGGGCCGGCCGGTCATGCTGACCTTCGACGACGCCTATCTGGATTTCCTGACGGACGCCTTCCCGATCCTGGCCGAGAATGGCTTCAGCGCCGAGGTGTTCGTCGTGACCGATAAAGTCGGCGGCCGGTCGGACTGGGATTCCGCCTATGGAGAGCCCGCGGCCCTGATGTCGTGGTCGCAGATTCAGGAGTTGCACCAAAAGGGCATCAGCTTCGGTTCCCATCTCGCATCCCACACACCGGCCACTGCGCTGGACAATGAAGCCCTGCTCGCCGAAGCCATGCTGTCGCGCAATGTGCTGCGGAACCGGCTGGGCGCCCCGGTCGACTCCATCGCGCTGCCCTACGGCGCGACGGACTTCAGGGTCCCGGGCATTCTGGCGCTTTCCGGCTACGGGGTCGGCTTCACAACACGGCCGGATAAGGCCGGCTTTTCCGACAATATCTTCGGTCTGCCGCGCCTCGAAGTGCGCGGCGATCATCCGCTCGAAGCCTTCCCTGAGCTTATTGGCCTGCCGGGAGCCTTTATCGGATGACAATATCAGGCGCAGCCGCCCCTCTCATCACCGTCGTCATACCGGCTTACAATGCCGAGAGGGCGCTTGCCGAAACATTGCGAAGCGTCTCTGCCCAGTCCTACGACAAGCTCGAAATCCTGGTGGTCGACGACGGATCGCGGGATGGGACCTTCGAACTTGCGAGCGATTATGGCCTGAGCGACCGCCGTATCCGGGTTCTGCGCCAGGACAATGGCGGGGTTGCACGCGCGCGCAACCACGGCATAAGAGAGGCACGCGGCCCCTATATCGCTCCCGTCGACGCCGATGATGTGTGGCACCCTGAGAAGATCGAGCGCCAGCTTCAGGCGCTGAGGACATTGCCCGGCGGACACGGGGTCGCCTACAATTGGTATGCGGCGATCGACGAGAACGGCATCATCTTCGGCCATTCACGACCGGTCATGCATCAAGGAAATATCTTCGAGCCGCTGCTGCGGGAAAACTTCATCGGCAATGGCAGCACCCCCTTGATGCCGCGGGCGGAGATCCTTCGCTGCGGCGGCTATGACGCCGGCCTGCGCGACAATGGCGCCGAAGGCTGTGAGGATCTGAAGCTTTATCTGGCGCTCGCCGAGATCCTGCCCTTCGCCTTGGTTCCCGATTTCCTCACAGGCTATCGCTTCACCAGGGGCAACATGTCCAGCAACGCCTATCGGATGCTGAAGTCCCATAACCTGGTCATGGCCCCGATCATCGCGCGTTATCCGCAGCTTGCGCGGGATGTCCGGGCAGCCCAATTCCACACGGCGCACTGGTATTTCAACAAGGCGTTTTTCCAAGCCGATTACGCGCAGCTCAGCAGGCTGGCGCCGATGATGGCAAAAAAATACATCCCGCAGCTGATCCTTCATGGCATCAAGCAGGGCTGGCGCCAGACGAAACGCCAGGGCATGCGGATGGCAAGGCATGTTCTCGGAAAGCCAGCCCGGCAAAAGAAGCACTTCGCCGCGGAGATTCCGCAAATCGGAACGGCATTCAGCGATCGTTTCTCGGCCATGCCTGCCGAGCAGGCGATCAGCCCGACCTCTTCGCGGACGGCCGGCCATGAATAGGTTTCGAAAACCAGCTTCCGCTAAACCGACAGGCGCCTATCTGGTGGTCGCGGCCCGGTTCCGTGAGCTTCGCCAACTCGTTCCCTCGTTGCGGCTGAAGATGACGGTGATGATCGTCCTGGGCATCCTCACGGGCTTCTCGGAAATGGTCGGGATCACCTTTCTGGTTAGCCTCGTCTTTCTTCTCGGGCAGGAAGGCCCGGTTGCCGGCAGCGCCGTCGCATGGCTTCCGGCGTTTTTCGGCGGCATCGACCTCAGTCTTTCCAAGCCTGTGCTGATCGGCATCCTCATCAGCTCGATCCTGTTCCGGATTCTTCTCGGATGCGCCAATTCGCTGATTGCAAGCGCGGTCAACCATCGGATCAGCGACAGCATGCGGGACCGCCTCTACGCCAAGGTCCTGACCATGCCGTTCCAGCGCTTTCAGGACTATGAGCGCAGCGACCTGATCAATGTCATCGCCACCGAATCCTACGCGGTGTCGTCTGCCCATGCCAGCCTCGTCCGACTGGGGGTCAATTTCGGCACAATCGTGATCTTCGGCGTCGGCATGCTGGTCATGGCTTGGCCGATCGCCTTGCTCGGGCTGGCCTTCGGCTTCATCCATAATTTCGTACTGGGGTTCTTCGCCGGCGCCTACCGCCGTCTCGGCACCTCCGCCCTGGCCGCAGTCGAAGCCTTGACGCAGTTGAGCTGGACAACCCTGCAGACATTGAAGGCAGTCAAGAGCTTCGGCCTGGAGAAGCGCCACCAGCAGCTCTTCGAGACGCTTTCGAGAGACGTCGGCCAGACCTGGCGCCGGTCGGACTGGATGGGAGCGACGACCTCGCTTCTGAGCGAAATCCTGACCTTCGGGGTCATTCTGACGATCATCCTGTCCTCGGAATTCCTGCCGGTCGATTTCAAGGCAGCGCTCTCGGCCACCATCCTGCTTTATCGGCTTCAGCCGCATATCAAGGGATTCGACTCGCAGATCCTCAGCCTTTACGAGATGGAAGCGTCGCTGCAGAACGTCCTGGCGCTGCTTGCCGAAAAGGATGACATCAAGCAGACCGCGCAAGGGGAGAAGGTCACCCGCCTGGCCGAGGCGATCGTCTTTCACAATGTGTCCTTCGCCTACGAGCGCTCGAACGCGCCAGCGGTTCACGATCTGAGCTTTGCGATCAGGGCAGGCGAGACGACGGCTCTGACCGGGCCAAGCGGCTCCGGCAAGACGACCATCCTCAACATGATCCTCGATCTCAACCGGCCGACCCAAGGCGTGATCACGGTCGACGGCCGGGATCTGACAAGCATCGACCGCTCCAGCTGGCTGCAACTGCTCTCCGTATCCGGCCAGGACGTCGAGCTGATGGAGGGTACAGTCCTCGACAACATCCGGTTTCGTCGCGATATCCCGGAGGAGGATATCCGCTGGGCCGCCGATGTGGCGTGCGCCACGGAGTTCATCGAAGATCTGCCCTATGGCTTCGACGAATGGCTGGGCGACGAGGCGATCCGGCTTTCGGGCGGACAGAGGCAGCGCATCGGCCTGGCGCGCGCGCTCGCCGGCCGGCCCCAGATCCTGCTTTTGGACGAGGCCACGAGCGCGCTCGACGAAGACACCGAGATGCGGGTATTTTCGGCGATGAAAGAAGACGCGGGCAGAACGCTGATCGTCGTCAGCCATCGGCCGGCTGTGGCCAGGCTGATGAAGAACCGGATCGATCTGCGTCCGCCCGCACTCACATCCAAGCTCGGGTGACGGTGATGGAGATGCCAACCACATCCAACATTCCAGTGGCGGTGATCGTTCCTGCCTATAACGCCAGCTCCTACCTTGCCGAGACGCTGCGGTCGGTCGTCGACCAGACCCACAAGGCGCTGGAGATCGTCATCATCGACGACGGTTCGACGGATGACACCGCTTCCATCTGCCGCCGCTTCGCCGATGGAGATGCAAGGATCCGGATTCTGTCGACGGAAAACCACGGCGTCGCTGCCGCCCGCAACACCGGGATCCAGGCATCGAACTCCCCCTATATCGCTTTCCTCGATGCCGATGACATCTGGCATCCGACCTATATCGAAAGAATGCTTTCGGCGCTCCATCGCCTGCCGGACAGCTGGGGCGCGGTCTATTCTCTGCACCGCTTCATTGATCCTGAGGGATATTGCACGAAATCCGGCTCGTCGCTGAGCGCCCGGGATTCCATTCTGAGCCGTCATCTCGTATTCCGCTTCGTCGGCAATGGCAGCGGCTTCATGGTTCGCCGGGCCGTCGTCGACACGATCGGAGGCTACGATCCAAGTTATGCAAGACAGGGGATCGGAGGGTGCGAGGATTTCGATTTCGAACTTCGCACCGCCGAGCATTTCAAGATCGAGACGGTGCCGTTGGGGCTGGTGGGATATCGTGTTCACTCCGAAGCCATGTCCGCCGATAGATCGCGCATGGCGCGATCCCTTCTCGCTGTGAGCGAACAGTGTATTGCCCGAAATCCGACACTTCCGGCCTTTGTCGTCAGCTGCGCCCGCGCATCGGCGCATCTTTATGCATTTTCAAAATTTGCCGCGTTGAAAGATTGGCCGAGCGCCGCTGCCTCGCTCAAACAGATTTATCATCATAGCCCACTGCTTGCCTCTGGCATCATAGCCAAATTGATTCTGTCAAAAGCCAACAGGGCCGCACACAGGGTCTTGTCCAAAGCCTGGCCGGCCAGGCAACCAAAGCAAAAGAATTTCGGAAAATTCGAAGAGATAGACCCGCTTATCCCACTGGTTGGCGGCTGGTCGCGCTTTAGAACCAAGGCATTGCTCAGCCGCTTGTCGGAGATCGACCGGTCTGGTGAATCCTCGCCGGCGACCTCGCCGCAGGACGCCTGAGCCTGTCGGCTATTAGCTCTGGCGCCTTTGGCTCTGCGCCCATATCGCGCCAAAGGATCGAGCGTTGTCAAATGTCTAAAGCTTTGACAAATAACACTTCTACCATCCTCTGAATATCTCGTCATTACACATCCAAAAAATCGATATCAAAACAGAATAACCGCCAGAAAAAGACAATTAATCTACAAAAATAACAATCATCCCAATAATGATCTGTGACAATATCAAATTTAACTGTAATCATAGCAGCGCACTGTGCAAACATTCCTACCGGAGGACCCGTCATCCACCCCGACGGGTCCTCAACTTTGCCTGATGGCAGGTTGCCGCAAATACGATCACTGTTATCGCTGCATCAAAGCCCGTGGATCGGAGTGGGGGGTGACGATATTGCCCCATTGAGATCGGCCCGACGCGAAACTCCCGCAGCGGCAAATGCCGAAGCGCCGGCTCTCCTTGGTCGATATTTTAGCTAAGGCCCCAATCGATCTCAGGATATTTTCGGAGGCGAAACAGTCTTCATCAATCTGATATCATCACCAGATAGAATTTTATAAGTATCGCAAACCCATCAAGAACAATGCATCCTGAGACTATTGCAATAGAAGCTATATATCGTTTTGCAATTGATACTTAAATACAACCATTATTTGAAATCATAATTTTACCTTTTGATAAAATTTGATTTGTTTTGGTAAATTGACCATCTCAGTCTATTCCGTACATTTAATGTTCACGATGTCGGCTTTAGCTTTTCTTTGGAACCGGAAAATCTGCCGAAAGCGATGTCCGCTCCGAATTCTCAACATCCCCCGCAACCTGCCGGTATTACTGGTGAGGTTACGACAGCCGATGGTCCAAAATTCGGGGATGGCCGCGCCTCGGAAACTTGCCGATACAAAGCCACACGGCCAAGCAGAAAGTAACATATTGATAAATATAGATTTTTAATAGATTTCCGCGGGTTGAACCGACAAACCCGGCCAGCAACATTCGCTCTATCATTTCGAACGTCGGCATATGGGCTCGCCCTCGCCGCTTGAAATACCGACGCAAAATCCGCGACGTAGGAAGCATCGGCCTTCTTTGGCGAGTGTCCCGAAACGAAACAATAGATATGCCCGAGCGTAGTCGAAAACCCCTGTTTCAATACGCCGGATCCTCGATGACATGCTTAACCTGTGTCGAAATGGTCTCACCTCGGCAGCGAATTAACCGTTCATAAAGCATTTGCTTGCTCAACTTATAATTTGTGTCATGGTCACTGTAAGTAGTGAGGGAGCCGACCTGATGAGTGATATAGCATCGCAGATTCCGGAATTTGGTTACGATGAGCGCGTGATGATCTGCCGGAAGCAGATCGAGAAGGCGGTCTATCAGTTCATTGCAAATACCAAGGTCGACGGATGCGATCCGGCGGAAGTGGCAATGGCCATCGCAGACATTGCCGACGATTACATTTTGCTGCTGGCTCAGAAGCGCAATTTGACCCACTGAAAGCAGGGATCGGCCGGCAAGCGGCCGATGTCCAGAGCACAAATGAAACCCGAAATCGCCGCCGCTTCCCTGCCGGGAGGCAACGTCAGCGAAGGCGCTTACCCCTCGCTTCGAAGCCATCCGTGAGATGGATATCGAACAGCTTCTAAACCAAACGCCAGCGGCCGGAAACGAGCCGGCCTTCCCCAACCTAAAATCGACATTAAGCGCCGAAGCATGGGCCCGTACCGGGCGTCGGCTTCAGCGCGTTGCCTCACGGCGGTTGAAACAAGCGGATCCGTTCGATTGACGGTTGCCCGATTGCGCAAGCGCACAAAATAACCCCGAAAATCGAAGCCGATTTTCGGGGTTATGCGCGGGTTTGAAAGCGGTGGAGTTTCTTCAGCCCGTCCGATCGGACGCGCCGTACTAATGACTTCTCACACTCACTTGCGGAACCGGAGAACTTAATTCAGCCAGTTCCCTGGTCAAACCCTCCCCCACCTCCTGCTTGACGGCCTCGAGCGCCAGGTCGAGGCAATTCGTTGCGAATTGCAGTTTGACATCCTGAGCGACCTGTCGCGCATAGGCAATCATTCGCGCCAATGCGACAAGCTCCTCCAGACCGTCTTCCGCCCCTTGGTCTGCGTCTATCTTGACAACCGATGTCACGCCCATGCCCATTTCTCCAACGAATTGAAGGCATGATACGCGCGCAAACGTGATCGAGCCCGTGAAAAAAGCGTGACACAACCCCCGGTGACCATCATCATCTTCGATTCACAATGCTGGGCGTGTCCGGAACGGGGTTTCGTGCAGTGTCCAGGGCAGGTCGGCATTCGAACGACTGTCGCCGGCCTCCTGCACGGCTTTCAGCAATGCCAAGGCATCGATGCGCTTTTGATCGACGGCATTCGACAGAAGGGCCGCCAACAGTCGCGGACGATCCGGTTCGGTCAACCCTGCGCATTGCTCGACGATCGCCCGCCATGTCCGTTTCTTGAAAAAGATCGCGCCTGCGGCATCGTCGAGCTCCCGGCGCAACCCGCTTGCCAGCAGTCCGCCATCCTCCATCGCATCGAGCGTTGCGCTGACATTGACGAGGGGCACCGTCAGCGGCTTGCTGCCAAGCGCGCTTGGCGCGTGCGTAAGTGCGACGGCGGCATCGTCAACCAACCGGCCGCTGCGATAATCGTCGAAAATGCGACCGATCCCGACCATGCCGAACGAATGGCATTCGGCAGCCCGCAACGCGCCCATGCTTGCCGCCCCGAGAACCGCGACGCCCAGCGAAAGAGCATGGAGAATTTCCTTGTGCCAGACCGGCGCGGCATATTCGAAGCCGCCGTCGATCAGGCCGATGACATTGGCGCCCTGCTCCACCTGAGCCAGGACATCGCCTTGCGTGGCAGGCGGCAGGACGCGGATCCCGTCGCCGGCCAGCGACGCCGCATCGGGAAGACTGGGTCCGGCGAAAATGATCTTCAAAAGCCTATCGCCCTGGCAAGCGCCCGCGTTCCGAACCGCCGGGCGCGCGCGCCCTCCGGATTTTCGAGTTCGGGGATGACAACCTTGACGACACTGAAGGGAAGCGCCTCATCGCTGAGGCGCACGGCAATCACCGAAGCGATCTGCCTCTGTCGCAGCGCATCGAGCACGTGCTGCAGCATCTGCGCCAGATCCCATTGCCGAGATCCGGCCTCCCCACCGCTACCAATGGCGGCAACAGGCGGTGCGGCAACAGCATCGAAGGCCCGCCGCATCAGCGGCGGCAACGATCTTGAGAAAGTTGCAGGGGTAATATCGTCCCTGGCTCCGCTGATATAGGTCAGCCGGGATTGCACGGCCTCCGTCACCGCCCGAATGGCCCCGCGCACGGGGGACGGATGCGCGCCGGCGCCGCCGGTCACCTCGACAAGGCGAATGTCCCTGCCGCCGCCAATATCCCGCGGGCCCAGCATGGCGGTGAAACAGGGGATGCCGATATCGCTGGTGATATCGAAGAGCTTCAGTGCCAATCCCGATGCTTCGATCTTGTCGATCAGCCCGTCCAGGGCGCCATCCTCAAAGCCGCGGGGATCGACGCAGCCGGCATAACGATCCGCTTCCCCGCTCACCTGCCACAGCACATGGGCATCACGCTCGATGCGCTCCAGGACGCCGTGAAGGATCGCCTCCTCGATATTGTTTCCCGATGCCAGACCGTCCGAAGACATCCAGTATCGCGCGTCGCGTGTCCGGTCGAGCACCACCGCTTCAAAAGGGATATAAACCTCATCGCCGGTGAGGATATTAACGCCGGCAACCCATTCAGTCTCCTCGTCCGATCCGAGATCGGATTTATGAAGAGCGGTCAGGCAGTTCAGCGTTTCGGCCTTGTGCCCCATCGCCTGCAGACGGGAAGCAGTGCCGCGGACGAGATCGACGGAGGGTTCGCCCGCAACCGCCCGCTCGAGCGCTTCCATGACGGTGGATACTTTGGCGTCGAGATCGGTCAGGCCCTTTCCCTGGGCAATCACGATCGACCGCGAATTCGGGGCGTATGCGCACCAGACGGGGATTCCGGTGTCATCCAGCCCGGTGTGTCGCGCGACCCTGGTAATGCCGAACCTGGCCAAAAGAGGTTCGACGCGGGAAAGAGTTTCCCGCGGCGACATGCTTCTATCGGAATATATCGACCGGTGCGTCAGAATGCCGGCTCAGCCGTCGACGTGACCGGAAAGGGCGACCTGCGCCGACGAAACGGCGACGCCGAGGTCGACGTTCTTTACGAATGTACCGCCGGCTTTGCGCAGGCCGTTTGCGGTTGCCAAATCCCCCGTCGGATTGAGAGGCTTGACCGTGCCCGCATCGAGGTCGGCGAGCCAGAGACCTGCTTCGCCGGGTATTCCAATAATGACTGCCTTTGCCATGTAATGCCCCTAAGTGATTGTTAAAAACCAGCCCTCAACAGGCCCTCCCGATAAAGCTCCTTTTGCCATTGCTCCTTGAAGGGAACGATGGCGAGCCACTTCTCGACGTCGAACACCGGGTTGATGCTCTCGGCGCGCTGCCGATGGAAGAGCGCCCGTTTTCGATCGCCGATCATTGCGCAACTGGCCGCAGCGATGCGATGGGCCGGCGCTTTGTCTTTCATCGCCTCGACATAGGCAATGGCCTCCTCGTACTGTTCCAGAAAGAAGCTCGCTCCCGCAGCACACCAGAGATAGGCATCAGGCGCGATCGGATTGAGCGAAATCGCTCTCTGGATCTTGGCGAGCGCATCGCCCGGACGGGATGCATGCACGAGCGTGTCGGCATGGCTGTAGATGACGTCGGCAAAATGCGGGCTGAGCTCCTCCGCCAGATGAAGTGCGGCGACGCTGGCATCGACATCGCCGAGATAGAGTTTGGTGACGCCAAGCTCGCGATGGCCCGCCGCCGATGCCGGATCCCGCTCGATCGCCCGAAGCGCATTCTGCTCTGCCAGATGCAGCAGCTCATTATTCCCCTGCGCCGTCACAAGCCATTCGCTGGTGAAGGTTCTCGCCAGCCCGGTAAACGATGGAGAGAAATCCGCCTTATGCGACAGCGACTGCTTGAAAGCCTTCCGTGCCCGGCGGATATGCGGCAATGTTAGCTTGCTCATCAGGCTCGAGCCGACGAGATAAGCGTGATAGGCCTCAGGGTTGGCTTCGAAGCGTAAGCGCTCTTCCTCCTTTTCAGCCAGTTCGCGGGCCACCGACAAGGTCAACTGCTGCGCGATCAGCCGTCTCTGCCGGGGCAGCGTATCAGGCGTCATCACAAAGCGATGGGCCCAGATGATCTCGTCCGTGGGGAAGTAAATCAGCTGCGCGAACAATCCTTCGTCGGAGAACCGCGTATCCAGGAGATAGGCGATCGAATGGCGGGCGACGACGGTCGCCTTCTCGGAATCCCGGCGGATTTGTCCGGCCGTATGCGGTGCAACGATGGAAATATTTCGAAGCGCGCAGAGTTCGATCGTGACGTCTTCGATCAGGGCGCTCGCAAGCGCCAGCCCGGCATCTGCGTGTATCGAAGTCGGGGGAAGCAACACCAGCCGAGGCAGGATCAGCGGCAGCGATGCGCGTTCGATATCGGCAGAGGTCGCGCCACCGGTCTCAGCGCGCTTCACCTCCACCCTTGCAGGACCATTGCCGCTTGGCAATCTCTCGCCGAACGATGAACCGCCCGATAGCTGTTGCAGCAAGGCTCGGACCTGCTCGTCGTTCGGATCCCGTTCGAGGATCTGCAGAGCGGCGCTCGAAATGATGCGCGCAGCCCCCGACTTCTCTACATCAGGCAGCGCATCCAGCAATGCTTGCCGCAGTTGCAGCGCCTGAGCGTCCCGTTGCGCCCTCATCCAGGTATCTATTAGCTTTGTCGCTGGTTTGATATTTCCGATGAAGCCGCGCTGGGTCAGTTCGGCGATCGCATTCAGCCGCTCCAGCGGCGGACCGGCGGTGCGAAAGACATCCAGATCGCTGGAAACCGCCTGCGTGTTGAGACGAACCGTGGTGGCGGTGAAATCGAAGGGTATTTCGGCCCGCCCGCCGTCCGTCTCGCGGATGCGGGAAATCAGTTTGCGCAGATTGAGCCGCGCCAGTTCGGCTTCGACATCGCTCCATAGAAACTGCGCCAATTCATACCGGCTGAGCTCATGGCTCGCACCCGCGTAGAGATGGGCCATCATCAACAGGCCCTTGATCGGATAGCGAACCGGTTCGCCATTCGCGTCGATCAACCGTAGATCGCCGAACGTCTGCAAATGAAGCAAGGTGCACCTTCAGCCGTTCACAACCGGATCCTGCAACTCACCGTCGATGTCAGTCAATCCCGCGACCGCCAGGCTTTTGGCCAATGCTACCAGCTTTTGCCGGATATTCGGGTCCTCGATGGCGATGAACGCCTTGTTGAGCGCCAGCCCCTCCTTCGAGGACAAAAACTTGTTCAACTCGCTCGTCTCGCCCTCGATCGGTCCAGCGCCGCCGTTCTCGAAGAAAAAGCCGACGGGCACGCGAAGAATCTCGGATATGCGCTGAAGACGGCTGGCGCCGATTCTATTCGTTCCCTTTTCGTATTTCTGGATCTGCTGGAAGGTAATGCCCAGAAGTTCGGCCAAACCGTGCTGGGTCATCCCGAGCGTCTTTCGCCGAACTCTCACGCGATTGCCAACATAGACGTCGATAGAATTCGGCGATTTAGCCTTCATGTGAATAAGTCTCCCGCTTTATCAGCACGCCAGCTGTATAATGGAGAGTTTAAGCAAGAATGCAACTAAAAGTAAATATTTCGTAAGGATTTTTTTCAGCATCACACACAGTAAAAAACAACCTGTGGATTATTACAGCGGGCGCCGCTTGGCGCGGATATGCGCTGCGCTCTATCGCCCATTTCGCGGGAACGAATGCTCTCTGGGAGATGCGCCACTGCGACGCCGCCGCCAAAGAGGTTTTTGAGCGACGGCGATCATCGACTTGGCGAAAACAGGAATCCTTCCGACATATTCAAAACGAATATTGTCGAAGCCGGCATCCAGCAGCAGCGTGCTCAATGTGCTTTTCGACCAGAACTTGATATGACCATGTTCCTTCAACGGCATGAAATGGTCGTCCATTTTCCCCAGCGCAGCCAGGGCAAGATTCTTCAGGTAACCATGATAGGGCGTCGACATGACTGCGATACCGCCCGGCTTCACGAGATCGTACACCGTCGAGATGAATGCCTTCGGATCGTAGACATGCTCCACCACCTCAAGGCTGATCAGGGCATTGAATGTGCCATATTCCCTGGAAAGGTCGCCATAGGCCGAGCCGACATTCAACGGCAGGTCGGGATAATTGACATTGGCCTTGGCGATGCCGTCGCTGGAAGGATCGACGCCGACGACATAATACCCATGTCGCGCAAGAGCCGCTGCTGCGCCGCCGGTGCCACATCCCAAATCAAAGACGTCGTTTTCTGCAGAACCTTCGAAATGGCTCTCGAGCACGTCGAGCACGGAAGGCAAGATGTAGGAATGCGCGGTTGTCGGCTTGGCGTGAATATAGGTGGTTGCGTCTAGCTCGACGGACATGCCCCTCCCCCTCGGCGATTGCGCGGCAGACCCTATCCAGGAATACGTCGAAAATTTGATTAAACCTGACCAGCAACCGACAGACAATAATAATAGTCAAATTATAATCTAAAGTTTTATAATAAAAAACAAAACCTATACGCGATAAAGGAATTTACAACGCAGAATAGGCAAAAACAATTGTAAGTATTATTTACTTAAACTAGGTTATACATAAATAAACGCCCAACATCCGAAATAACGCTAAAAATCCGTGGGGTTGCCAAGAAAACAAAACGATACAATCGCTTCGAGGTCATCCTGGTATCCATCCCTGCAATTGCAGGGCTGCATTGGAGATTGTCGCGTGTGACGGTGTTGAAGCGTCCCTGCCGAAATCTGCAGCCCTCCCCTGATGCCGGCCCTTAAAGTGCCCAATTGCCGACACGAAGCCAAAGATATTTAACGGATGAATGTATACTGCTTGATTTAGACAGCCGATCGAAACCCTTCTCGCGTGCCGGAGAAGACAAGCTTGCCCGATAATTCGTCGTCCGCATATGCGAAACAGCCGTTGGGGAAACCGCGGGTTCCCGTGGTCTTCTGGTTGCTGCTGACGATTTCCCTCTCGCTAATCATGGGAACGGTGCTTCTTTCCAACGACATGAAACACTTGAAGACGGTCGGCCATTATTTTGGCTACGATCTCTTTCCTCCTGAGGTTAGGCCTCCGCCCAAAGCCCTTCCCCGCCCGAAACCACCTGTCACCTTCACGCTTCCCGTGCATCTCATCGAACCACCGGCGGCGCAGACCGCGTCGACTTTTCTACGGACATGGCGGATATCCGGCGCCGCAATGTGCGCGGCGCTGCGCGATGCCGGTATAGAAACCAGCGATTGGGCGGCGGCGAGCTTCAACGCCGATACGTTCGAATGCTTTTTTGAGCACAGCGGCAAGCGACAGAAGGACCAGCTCCCGAACTCTATCTTTGTGATCGTTCGGGGTGACGCCGCTGGCACGATCAACAATATGCGCGTGAAAATCATCAATCCCGAGACGGATCAAAATGGCCAGCTCGATCCCGGCATTCTGCAAATCTTCCAAATCATGCTGCGGCAGCCACAATGGCTCGATTTTCACGAGACGCTCGACGCGATCAAGAATCTGAAGGACATCAAGGAAGACGGCTTCGGAGCGAGCATCAGCTTCACCCGCGAGGTGCTCAATCCCGGGAATTATAATTTTACACTGTCGTTGGATGCCACTTCAGGACCTCAGAAAAGAACGAGAAATTACTTTTCGAGCAAAATATGGCTTCCATCGCCAGACCCCGCAGCCGAGATCGGCAGCGAGCAACCGGAATCGGTCTCCACGCCACCCGATCGCGAGGCGCCGGCAGAGAGCCGTGAGCATCCGCATTAGCGCTGATCACGCCATGTAACTTGCATCGTCGTGATGTCTGGCCAGAAGCCTGTAAAGCTCTTTCAAACTGTCCGCACTCGGCCGTTCGGTGCTGTCCCCACCCGCCAGACGCCAGACACGCTCGACATTGAGATCCTGCGTGACTTGCGCAAGATCTTCGTTCAGCGAGCGGATGACGATCTCCGACCGACGCAGCCGCCACGACATTCTGACGAGCGCTGCAGAGAGGAGGAAAATGATGCCGATGACGCCGAGAGCAAGGGCTATGAACTGCCAGTCATCGAGAAGGGATAGAGCGTTTCGTGCAGTCGCCATAAAAAAAACGGCATTATGAAATGCCATAGGAAAACAGCTCATCAGATAGCTAAACCAATCTTCCATCACGAGCGCCCCTCCGCAAAGATTCATATCTTGGAGCATCCTGAAAAGTCTATCAGATACTGACAATATCCCCTGCGGCGAAAGTATATTTGAGGTTGCATTACTCTACTCAATTGAACGCGAACCCCGCGATGGATCATTGCCGACGAGCCCGGCCCTTCAATTTCCACCGCGGACATGAAAAAAGCCAACAGTGAGAGATAGAATGAATAGAAGACGTTTCCTCGCCTCGGTTCCGCTCGCTCTGTTATATGCCAGGGCGGGCCACGCCTTTGCACAGGTGCCTCCGGCTGCAGGGCTACGCGCCCTTGCCGACAGGAAGTCGTTCCGATTCGGATCGGCAATCGATCTGCAAAACATCAACGATCCAATCGCTTCCGAGATCTACATCGACAACGTCAATTCAATAACGCCGCGAAACGAGCTGAAGTGGAATGCCACGGAAAAGAGACCCGGCGTTTTCAGCTTCGGCAGCGCCGACCGTATGGTTGCATTTGCACGCAAAAACAACATGAGGGTTTATGGACATACGCTGATCTGGTATCGCGTCCCGGAGTGGGTGTCTGATATCACGGATGCAAAGACCATTCAGGCGACCATGAACCGTCACATAAAACAGGTTGTCACTCGCTATAAGAACTCGATCGATGCTTGGGATGTGGTCAACGAGCCGTTGGAGTATGATGCACCGGACCTGCGGGATTGTGTTTTCCGACGCCTTCTTGGCGATGAATATATCCGCATGAGTTTCGACATGGCGCACCAGGCCAATCCCGACGCGACGCTGGTGCTCAACGAAACGCATCTGGAGAAAAAATCCGACGTGTTCGAACAGAAGCGCGCGCGGATCCTGAAAATCGTCGAGGATCTCGTCGCGAAGAAAACGCCGATCAATGCGGTCGGGCTGCAGGCGCATTTCCGCCCCGGCCTCGACCGGATCGATCCGGAGGGAATGGGGCGCTTCTGTGCGGCGCTGAAGGAGATGGGAATCGGCGTTTTCATTACCGAGCTCGATGCCTCCTGCCACTTCCTGAACCGCGACAAAGGCTTCACGCCGGCGTCCTACGCCGATATTTTCAGCGACGTAATCACCGTGGCGGCTGAGCATGGCGACTTGAAAGGCGTGACAGTATGGGGCATGTCGGAAAAATATGCCGATCGCGATGAGAAGGGGGCCGATCCCAATGCGGCTTGCACTAAGCGCGTTAATCTTTACGACGACAATAATGCGCCGAGAAGTGCGATTGATGGTATCCGGCGGGCAATAGAGGCAATGTGATGCGCAAGACAACGGAGACGCGAACAGATTCATGAAAAAGGCCGTTATTTATGTGGAAAAATTTTTGCCTGCCAGCCAGGCATTTGTTCTCAACCAGGCAGTAGCGTTTCGTTCTTTCGAAGCTGAAATTCTTGCCGGCTCGCGCATTTCTTCGGCCCATACAAAAAAATCCACTGTTCCGGTTCATGACATCCGTCGATCCCCCGTTGCGCGAGTCGGTGAACTGCTTCTGAAAATCCCGCAGATCGGCCTTCCCTTCCTCTTTCCTGCGATCGGCAAAGCCGATCTCGTTCACGCCCATTTCGGCAAGAACGGTTATGTCATCGGTCCCTTGGCGCGCGCCGCCGGCAAGCCGCTGGTCACGACGTTCCACGGCTTCGACGCCACCTATGGCGGCGATCCGAAAAAGCCGGGCGGCTTCAATCAGGTGCGCTTCTTCGCCAAAGGCCGAAGCGAGATGGCCGGCTGGAACAGCTGGAACATCGCCGTTTCCGATTTCATCCGCGACCGGCTGCTAGCGCTCGGCTTTCGCGCCGAGCGCGTCTATCGCCATCATATCGGCATCGACCTCGACCTCTTCAAAATGGAGCCTCGTCCGCGAAAAAAAGGGCTCGTGGTTTCCATTGCCCGTTTCGTCGACTACAAGGGCCATCGTTTCATGATCGATGCGCTTTCGCGCGTGGCTGCCGCCGGTACCCCGGTCGAATTCGTCATGGTCGGCCAGGGTCCGTTGAAGGAGGAAATCGAAGCACTGGCACGTCGTTCCTTGCCAAGCGTCACGATCCATGAAAATCTGTCGCAGACTGAGATAAGGGATCTGCTCGCCAGTGCGGAGCTTTATCTCCATGGAAGCGTGACCCTCGATAATGGTCACGCCGAAGCTTTCGGCCTCGCCAATCTCGAGGCGGAAGCCGTCGGGACTCCGGTCGTCGCATTTCGCTCGGGAGGCGTGGGCGAAGCGATCGAAGAGGGGAAAACTGGTTATCTCGTGGAGGAGCGGGATGTCGCGGGAATGGCGGAGGCGGTCGGAAGGCTGCTCAACGACCAGGCCTTGTGGACAGCCTTTAGCGTGCGGGCACCGCTTCTGGTGGCCGAGCGCTTCGACTTACGTCGTCAGACGGGGATGCTCGAGGACTATTACAGTTCCGTGCTAGACGAATTTGCCAGCCGGGGTCGGACTTGATGGTGCAGACAGGAAAAAAGCCGAAGTGGGGACTGAACGTATTTCGCCCGCTGCGGAACGGATTTGTGAAGGCCAAATGGCTCTATTATACGAAGTTCTGGGGAATGGACATCGATCCGACGGCCAGCTTTTCGTTGAGCGTGCGGTTCGACAAGACCAATCCGAAGGGATTGCATATCGGCGCGGAAACCTATGTCGCCTTTGAGGCGGCTATCCTGACCCACGATCTCACACGCGGGCTCTATCTTCACACGAGAATCGGCAAACGCTGCTTCATCGGCGCCCGCAGCATCATTCTGCCCGGCGTCGAGATCGGCGACGAATGCGTCATCGGCTCCGGCTCGGTGGTGACCAAGAGCGTTCCGCCGCGCTCGCTCGTGGCGGGCAACCCGGCCAAGATAATCCGCAGCGACATCAAGATCATTTCGCGTTACGGACGCATGGCCCGCGAAGACGACACGGTCTCGCAGATCGTGACGCACTTGCCGACTGGAGAAGCACGATGAAGATGTTTGCCTACCGGGGGAAACACGAGAATTTTGGCGACGAACTGAACCATTGGCTTTGGGAGCGTCTGCTGCCCGGCTTCTTCGACGAAGACGAAAGCCAGCTCTTTCTCGGCATCGGCTCGATCCTCTACGACAATTTCGATCCGAAGATGCAGAAGATCGTCTTCGGCTCAGGCTATGGCGGATATACCAACCCGCCGAAAGTCGACGGCAACTGGACGTTCTATTTCGTGCGCGGAAAGAAGACCGCGGAAATCCTCGGCATCGACCCAAGCTACGCGATCGGCGATTCGGGCATCCTCACGCGCAGCTGCTGGGATGCCAAAAGCATCGAGAAGCGTTATCCCGTCTCCTTCATGCCGCACTACGAAAGCGCCATGTACGGCAGCTGGGATAAAGTCTGCGATCTCGCCGGCATCCACTATATCGATCCCCGCTGGTCGGTGGAAAAGGTTCTAACCGAGATCAGCGCATCGCATAAGGTCGTCTCCGAGGCGATGCATGGCTGCATCATATCCGATGCGCTCCGCGTTCCCTGGCGGGCGATCCGGCCGATCGCACCCGGCAATCGCGCCAAATGGTATGATTGGGCGAGTGCGCTGGATCTGGAGATCGATTTCGATCCGATCGGCCCGTCGAACCTGGTTGAAGCCGGAGCGTCGCTGGTGCGGAAGAACACCTACCTGTTGAAAAACATCACGTTCCGCCACCGCCGCATCCGGCAGCTGACCGGTAACTATGTCTTCGGCTCTACCGTCCAGACGCTGCAGCGGGTAGCCGCGAAGCCAGGACAGCTCAGCTCCGACGAGGCTATCGTAAGAGCGCACGAGAAAATGCTGGCCGAACTGGGCCGGCTGAAGCAAGATTTTTCCACGCAGACGGCAAGCGCCCTTTAATGTCGCAGACCCCGTGACGAGGCAACAAAGCATGATGCTTTCCAACTCCATCAACACCCTTTGCTCCTGCAAGAGGGAGACGCACTCGGAATGGGTGTGCAGCCCGCTTGGACGGTCGATGTTGTTGACCTCAGGAGCCGTTCGCCCATGAGCAGTGTTACCGACCGCCTGATTCAGGGCAGCATGTGGCTGAGTCTGTCCCGCGCCATCGTCAACGGACTTTCGGCACTCAGCACCTTTGTGCTCGCATGGTATCTCGTGCCGGCTGATTTTGGTCTCGTCGCCATTGCAACGACGATCCAGGTCATCTTGAGTTCGGTCACCGAACTCTCGCTCAATCAGGCGCTTATCCGCCACGAATCTCCAAGCGAAACGCATTTCAGCGCGGTGTGGACGTTGAGCGTGACGAGAAGCGCGGTATTGGCGCTGCTGTTTGCCGCCGCCTCCTATCCGATCGCCGAATTCTATAACGAGCCGCGGCTGACGAGCGTGATGCTTGCCTTGAGTTTCAGCCTGCTGCTCAGCGGGCTAGCCAATCCGCGCCGTGTCATGCTCCAGCGTGACCTGATCTTCTGGCAGGAATTCGTCCTCAACGTCTCGCAAAAGCTGGTCGGATTTGTCGTCACGGTAGGAATCGCGGCCATCTATCACAGCTATTGGGCGCTCGTTATCGGCACCCTCGCCTATCAGGTGACCAATATTATCGTTTCCTATACCGTCCTGCCGTTCTGGCCTCGCATCACCTTCCGTCATGCACGCGAATTGTTTTCGTTCTCGGTGTGGCTGACGGCCGGACAGATCGTCAACACGCTGAACTGGCGCATCGAATATCTGCTGATCGGCAAGATGCTGGGCGCCACGCAGCTTGGCCATTATACGGTCGGCAACACCCTGTCGACGCTGCCGACGCGCGAGGCGACGGCACCGTTGAACCAGACGATTTACCCTGGCTTTTCGAAGGTCCGCAACGACCCGGTCCGCCTGATCGCGGCCTATCAGCGCGCCCAGGCGCTTTTGGCGGCGGTGGCGCTTCCGGCGGGAATCGGCATGGCCGTCGTGGCCGATCCAATGATGCGGCTTGCCCTGGGAGAGAAGTGGGTTCCCGCGATCTTCATCGTCCAGGCGCTCGCATCGGTCTTCGCCCTGCAGACCCTGGGTTCGCTCGTGCAGCCGCTGGGCATGGCAAAGGGCCATACCAAGATGCTGTTCATCCGCGACACGCAGATGCTGGTGGTTCGCGTTCCCATCATCATCGCTGGTCTCATGATGGCCGGGCTTCCCGGCGTCGTTTATGCGCGCGTGTTGACGGGCCTGATTTCCACCGTGGTCAACATGCTTCTCGTCAAGCGCTTGATCAACCTGCCATTCTTCCAACAGCTCGGCGCCAACTTCCGCGCGCTTGCCAGCGTTGCCTTGATGGCAGCCGGCGTCCTAGGATTGTCGCATTTCCTCAGCATGCCTACTGATAAGCTGGGCTTGACCCTTCATCTGGCCATTCTGCTCATCACCGGCGGCATCATCTATATCGGTTCCAGCTTTGTCCTTTGGCTCGCGATGAACAAGCCAAACGGGCCGGAAACCGAAGTTCAGCGTATCTTTGTCAAGTTCCTGTCAAAAGCCAAACGTATTGCCGTAGCCAAGTCGGCCTGAAGCTAAACGAACACAAACAAGAGAGGCAGAATGACCAGCCAATCCAGATCGGAGCTGATCGCAAAACTCAATGGCATGATCCATGATTGCCTGAAGGACTATGTCTCGCGCGACGAACCGCTTGCGATTCTCGATTTTCCCGACATCCGCAATTGCGGCGACTCGGCAATCTGGCTGGGTGAGATGGCCTATCTCAGGGATCGCTTCGGCAAGCGCCCGGACTATGTTTCCAGGCTGTACGACTTCTCTGCCGACGAACTGAAACGGCGGGTACCGACCGGCCCGATCTTCATTCACGGCGGCGGCAATTTCGGCGATATCTGGGTTGCCCACCAGGATTTTCGCGAAGCCATCATGGAGCGTTTTCCGGATCGGCAGATCATCCAGTTCCCGCAATCGATCCACTACAGCTCGTCTGAACGCATCGAGCAATCCAAACGGGCAATCGGGCGCCACAAGAATTTCGTGCTGCTTGTGCGCGACGAGGAATCGAAGGAGTTTTCCGAAAAACACTTCGACTGCGCCGTACGACTGTGCCCCGATATGGCTTTTGCCATCGGCCCGCTGCCGGAAAGGGCGACACAGATCCCCGTCCTCGCCATGTTGCGCGAGGATGCGGAACGGGTGGGCGGTACCGATCGCGAGATTCCTTCCGATATTCCTGTGGAAGACTGGATTACCGAGTCGAAACGGAAGGTCGATATCGCCAAGAGGTTGGGGGTAGCTTCGGCTTATCTCGCATTGAAGCCGAGCGAAGTTGCCTTGCGCAGGTTGGATGCTGCGGCACACAACCGCTTCGAGCGCGGCATCAGTCAGATTTCGCGCGCCCGCGCAATCGTGACCGATCGCCTGCACGTCCATATCTGCTCGCTGCTGCTCGGTCGCCCGCATGCCGTGCTTGATAACAGCTATGGAAAGATCCGCCGCTTCATGAATGCTTTCTCCGGCGGAACCGACCTTTCATATAAGGCAACCTCGCTCGAGGACGGAATCGAGTGGGCGCGTGGTCAGGCGTCCAAGGGGCGTGCCGATCAAAAAGAAGCTGTGAGCTTGCGGGCTTAAGGGGGTCATTCGATGCCACTTGTCACCTTCATTATCCCGGTCCGACATCAGGACAATGCCCGTGATTGGAGCAGGCTGAAGGCGAACCTCAGCCAGACCGTGACCTCCATTTCCAACCAGACCAATGGAGATTGGCGCGGAATCATCGTCGCAAACGAAGGGGCCGACTTGCCCGATTTGCCGGAGAAATTTTCCGCGGTGCGCGTCACCTTTCCGCCGAACGACCTGCATGAGCTCGGAAAGGGCAGCAAGGAAGACTTCCTTGATGCGTTCCGGGCAGACAAAGGCCGTCGCGTACTCAGTGGCATGTTGAACGCCACCGACAGTCGCTTCTTCATGATTGTCGATGACGATGACTTCGTCAGCTCCAGGATCGTTCAGCACGTATCCGATCATCGGGACGCCAACGGATGGACGATCGACCACGGTTACATCTGGGACGATGGCGGCAATTTCCTGTTTGGCCACGACGACTTCAGCCATCTCTGCGGTACCTCGTTGATCATTCGTGCCGATCTCTATGAACTGCCGGAACGCTTTGAGGATGCTTCGCTCGACTGGATCAAGTCGATGCTCGGCAGCCATGTCCGCATTGCGAACATCCTTGCCCAACGCGGAGCGCCGCTCACGAAGCTTCCCTTTCGTGGGGCGGTCTATCGGGTTGCCCATGGCGGATCGCATAGCCAGGCACCGAGCCTGCTACGACAGTATTTCCTGAATCGCGGCGTGCTGACCAAACCGCGGCGGTGGTTGCGCAATCTTCGTAAGCTGAGGGTACTCGGTGAAAGTCATAGGCGCGAGTTTTTCGGCAAGACGCGGTCAAACCCCGCGTAAGGAATCAGTCCCGTTCGAACATCGCACAGGCAGTCAAAATATGACGCTTTTCTCTTTCGACTTCACCAAGAGGGTTGGTAACTGATGTCGGATCTATTCGTCAGCGTGCTCTTTGCATCCTACAATGGCGCCAGCCGGCGGCTGCGCCACATGTTGGATTCCTTGGTGCGCCAGGAGCTTCCCCATGACCGATGGGAATTGATTGCTGTCGACAACAACAGCAATGACGGCACCTTTGATCTTTTGAAATCGTATAGCGAGACGCTTCCAATCACCATCCTGCAGCAGCGCAAGCCGGGGAAATCCGGCGCGCTGAATTTGGGTTTGGATCGGGTAAAGGGAGATCTCGTTGTCTTTACGGACGACGACATACGCGCCGAACCGAACTGGCTGAAAGCGATCGTTGATTGCGCCATCGCTCATCCGGCCTACGGCGTTTTCGGAGGCCGTATCGTCCCCGATTGGGAAAAAGAACCGAAGGGCCGCTTTATCGACTGGATTCCGATGGGATCCACCTTCGCGATCGTCGACGAAACGCAAAGCGGACCGTGTGATCCGACGAAAGTCTGGGGTCCGAACACGATCATTCGGCGGGATCTGCTTGGAACGAGCGTGCGCTACCGGGAAGATATCGGTCCTCTTCCCGGAAAGATGTTCGCCATGGGTGAAGATGCGGAGATCATCATTCGCCTGGCGGCAAATGGCGCCAAATCCTATCGATGCGCCGAAGCCGTGGTCCATCACTGGATTCCGGCATCAAGTGTCACCGAGGATTGGGTACAGAAACGGGGCGAACGGCTCGGCTACGGCATGCCGGCACTCTTCCCGGATGAGGTTCCCGAAGGGATGAGGCTAAGTGGCGTTCCGCTGCAAACCTGGGTCGAAAGCGCGCAATGGGCTTGTCGGGCAGCCACGCTTTATCTCCTGCCGCAATCGAAGAAGCGTTTCTGGGCCATCTGGAAATATTACTACATGCGTGGTTATCGCGCCGGAATTCGCAGATACGCGCCCCAGACGCTGGCGCGGTGATCGATTGGTCCAGGAGACGATAATTTGAAACTCTCGGTGCTGATCAACAATTTCAATTATGGGCAGTTTTTGCGCCCATGCATCGACAGCGTTCTGTCGCAGAGCTACCCTGATTTCGAAGTGGTGGTGGTCGACGACGGGTCGACGGACGATTCCCGCGAGATCCTTGCTTCCTACGGGAAACAGATCCGGACCGTATTGAAGGAAAACGGCGGCCAGGCCTCGAGCTTCAATGCAGGCTTCGCGGCGGCAAGCGGCGACATCATCTTTCTCCTCGATGCCGACGATGCGTTTTTGCCCGGCAAGCTCGCGCGGATCACCGAGATCTACGATCGCAACGAGATCGACTGGTGCTTCGACCGGGTGACGACCAATGAAGGCGACCAGCCTCCTGCAGAACTGCAGGTGACGCTGTTCGACAAGCGGGCAACGCTTGGCAAAGGTGGCTTCCCCTCTCTTCCCGTTCCGACATCGGGCTTGAGCTTCCGCCGCGACCTGCTGCGCCAGATCCTGCCGATGTCCGCGGCAGATGGCGTCGTGCTCAGCGACAACTATCTCAAATTCGCCGCTGCCTTTCTCGGCCGCGGCGCCATCGTCGAAACGCCTCTGACATTCCAGCGCATTCATGCGTCGAACCGCTACACGGGCACAAGCAGGGCAAAAACGCTACGCCCGCAGATCATGATCGCGACCGGGCTGGAACTGGCGCGTCGCTATGATGGGCTGCAGGCGCTCGGCAAGAGCCTGGTCGCCGGCGGCATTGCCGAAACGACTTCGCTGCTGAAGCTTCGCAGCGAAGCGCGCAACACGCTGGCCGGCGGTCCGTTCGGCGAGGATGCCGCAACCCAAGTGGCCTTGATGGCCGCGCGCAAGCGCTTGGGAAATATGCTGCGGAGAGGACGGTCATGAACCAGCAAGAAACCTTCCCGCATTCTTCCGTCGGCGCCGGTCAGGCAGGTGTTTCGCCGTTGAAGATCGCCGTCGGCGTGCTGACCTATCGGCGCCTGGACGGGATCGCCAAGCTGCTCGACGTGATGACGCGCCAGGTCAGGCATCCAGATCGTCCCTATCATCTCACCATGGTGATCGTCGACAATGATGCGACCGGCAGCGCAAAGGCGACAGTGGAGGGCTTTGGCCAGACAGGCGCCTACGACCTGATCTATGTCGTGGAACCGAACCAGGGCATACCCTTTGCGCGCAATCGCGCGCTGGATTCGGCGCCTCCCGGCACCGACCTCTTCTGCTTTCTCGATGATGACGAATGGCCGGTCGACGGCTGGCTGGACGCGATGCTGGAGACCCGGGAGAAAAACCGCGCAGATTGCGTCTACGGTCCCGTCCAACCGGTCTATCCCGAAAACCCGCCGGAATATTTCATCAGGGCGAGGGTGTTCGAGCGCAAGAAGAACACCGACGGTCAACGCATTTCCTATGCGGCCTCGAACAACGTCATGTTCGACTATCCGCTGATCCGCTCATGGAACCTGCGTTTTGAAGAGAAGATGCGCTTTACCGGGGGCACGGACTACCTTTTCTTCAACCAGGCCATCCGCCGGGGCATGCAGGTTTTCTGGGCTGACAAGGCACTTGTCTACGACATCGTGCCTGCGAACCGGATGACCTGGAAATGGGTGTTGCAAAGACAATACCGGCTCGGCAATACCTTCGCAGTCAGCGAAGTCCTGCACGGCAACCTGAAGCGCCGGATCTACCGCGCGGCCTATGGCGCCACGAGAGTCGTGCTTGGGTTGGTCATGCTGCCGGCGATCCTGATTTCACCTTATTGGGGCATGCGTGCCCTCACCCATGTTCTGCGCGGCGCGGGCATGGTTAACGGGATTCTCGGACATGCATATCAGGAATATAGGCCCAATGCCGCTCACTGATATCGTTTGCGGGGCGCGCTCGGACGAGTTTGGCCGTTATTCTGTTTCAGACGAAAACGTCATGCCTAATTGGCTGTTTATCAACTTCAAGGCTTCAACCGACCGGGCCAAAAATGGTACACTTCCGTTGAACGATCGTGACACCACCGCTGTTCGAACGGAATGGTTTTTTCGCTTTTATCATCGGTCAAATATAGGAGATGCCTGTCTATGACTGAGAAAAAATTGAAGGTTCTCGCAGCCTCGTCAGGAGGTGGCCACTGGGAGCAGCTGATGGCGATGCGCAGCGCATTCGAGGGCTGCGATATCATCTTTGCAACGACCATCCCAGGGCTGCTTGCCAAATACGACATTCGTGACGGTCTGGTGCTTCCCGATTGCAGCCGCGACTCGATTCCCATGTCGATCCGGTGCTTTTTCAGCGCCTTCTCGATCGTCCTCCGGCACAGGCCAGACGTCGTCATCTCCACTGGCGCCGCGCCCGGACTTTTTTGCCTGCTAGCCGGCAAATTGACAGGCAAGCGAACGATCTGGATCGACAGCGTCGCCAATGTCGAGAAGCTTTCCCTATCGGGTAAATTGGCCGGCCATATTGCGACACTCTGGCTCACGCAATGGCAGCATCTTTCACGGCCGGATGGCCCCCACTACGCAGGAGCTGTGCTTTGATCCTTGTCACCGTCGGAACGCAGTTGCCATTCGATCGCCTCGTCAAGGCTGTCGACACCTTCGCAAAGGATTTGTCCAAACCGGTTCTGGCACAGATCGGCAGGGGCAGCTACACGCCACAGAACATGAAGTGGATCAAGAATATCGAGCCGCAGGACTTCGACAGAGTCTTTCGCGATGCAACCATCATCGTTTCTCATGCCGGGATCGGCACCGTTCTGACGGCCAAGCGTTTTGGGAAACCGATCATTCTCGTCCCCCGGAAAGCGGCTCTCGGCGAGCACCGAAACGATCACCAGCTTGCCACGGTGAGCCAGCTTGCGGGCCGGCCGGGAATCTACGTCGCGCATAGCGATGACGATCTCAGAAACTATCTCCTCGAAGACCTGGATAGTCCGTCTCACGAAGACCCCTCGGAAGCCGGTCGGGCTTCGCTGGTCAGCTACCTGAAAAACTATATCGCAACGGCCTGAACCCGGCTGCAGTCACCGACGGTGACGGGCAAGTGAGGAATTTTCATTCTCCGCAGTTGTTGCCAGCGATATGTTTGACAAGTTCAGGCGCGATGATCCTGGACGCGATGTCGGGCAGAGGATGCGAGCCATCAGGAATCGCCGCGGCCAGGTCATCCGGCGCAAGACGCTGCCAGTTGGGCCGGTGGTCGACAAACTCCAGACCCCGTTTTTGCGCCTCCGCCTGATGAACCGAAATGTAACTATCCACAAAGGGGCGGATCAGCCCACGTAATCCTGAAAACGGATTCATCGCCATGACGATGATCCGAGCTTGCGGCAGGCGCTGCCGAAGCTGGTCGAGAATGTCGCCGATATTCTTTCGGCTTTGTGCGAGCGACACGAACCGCTGCAATGCCGCATCATTGGCATAAAACTCGATGAGGATGATATCCGGCTGCTCGGCAACGACGCGATCAACTTGGGTAAGAGCCCATAGCGACGTCTCGCCGCTCTTTGCAACGCTGTCGACCTTCACGGGCCGGCGCAGACAGGCTGCAAGCTCGGCCTCCAAGGCGGGCTGCCATCCCCCGCGGGCCGTCAAGGATGTTCCGAAAGCCACTATTTTCAACGGCGCAAGACCCTCGGCATAACTGTTCCTGGTGATTGAAAACATCCCGAGGCAAGCCAAAAGCAAAACCAGCCCAGAAGCCCGTCGTCTCCGAATTCGCACTGTTCGCCAAAGCCGCAAACCAATCATCGGGAGACCCTGCAGCTGGCTTGAGACAAATTCGTGAAATGGCCGCTCATGCCTGTTCGATCGTGGCAAAATAACCAAACCCAAGCCTCGAGCATGTTCCGCAGAACTGTGCAGCGGTTACGATATCGACATGCATTAACATAAAGCGCGTCGCGAATCTGAAAGATTCGCGACGCGCTTTAGCGGATGACAACGGCTACTTTGAAACGTTGGCGTTCTTGGCGATCCGATACGACCGCCAATCACTCCTCACGAAATACGTGCTGCATCTGATCGGTCAGCGGCTTCGTGAGATAGGAGATAACCGTCCTGTCGCCGATCTTGATAAAGACTTCAGCCGGCATGCCGGGATAGAGCTTTATTGACTTCAGCTTCGCGATGCTCGCAGCCTCCGGCTTGACGCGAAGAGGATAGTAGCTGATGCCGGTCCGTTCATCCTTGACGATATCAGGCGCAATGGAGGTGATCTCGCCACGCACATCGGGCGTCGTGCGCTGATCAAAGGCGCTGAATCGCACATCGACGAATTGGCCGACGTGAACCTGATCGATATCGCGAGTAGCGACTTTCGCCTCAACCGTAAGGTCGTCATTTTCAGGGACGACGAGCATCAGCGTCTGGCCCGGATCGATGACGCCATTGACCGTGTGGACCGAAAGTTCGTGAACCCGCCCGCTCAGCGGCGCGGTAATGTCGAGACGGCGGAGTTGGTCGACCGCGGCCCCACGGCGCTCTTCATTTTCGGCTATCTTCGCCTCGACGTCGGTCAGATCCTTTGCGATCTCCGAACGACGATCCTCGTCCAGCTGAATCGACTGACGATCGATCTCGATCGCCTTGCCTTCGGCTTCCGCCTTTGCGGCAATTTCCTGGCCACTATTGCCCTGGAGATCGGCGCGCGCGCGCTTGAGCTGATTCAAACGCTGAAGCGTTACGAGCCCCTTCTTGTAGAGAGTGTCGACTCCTTCGAGCTCCTCTTCGATCAAACCCAGGGAATCGTTGGTGGCATTGATCTGAACGACCAACCCTTTGACCTGCTCGGCCAGCTGATCCTTGCGCGACGCCAACTGGCTCTTCATTCCGATAAGCGCCGACCTGCGGCTGTCGAACAGTTTCCGCTCGCCATCGAGAAGATCCTGCGCGGCTGTGCCGGATGATGTGAGATCGCTGATGTTCTCCTGAACCTCGAACGAATCGGCACCGATCCGTTCCGCCTTCAGACGGGCGCGGCGCGCATAGAGCTGGGCGAGCGTGCTTTCGACGATCGAAAGGTTCGCTCTCGTCGACGTTCCATCGAGCCGTATCAGGACCTGCCCGGCCGACACGTGGTCATTTTCGGAGACCAGAAGTTCCGACACGATGCCGCCAGTCAGATGCTGGATTTTCTTGACATCGCCGTTGACGACAACCACGCCCTCGCCGATGACTGCGCTCGAAAGCTCTGTCGTCGCCGCCCAACCGCCAATGCCGCAAACGAGGGCTATCGACAATGCGCCGACAACCGCGACATGGCGATTAAGAGAACGCCTGGATTCACTGATAAGCTTAGTCACAATCTTCCCTCCGGCCTATTCGGCCGCATTCATGCCGTCGACGACGACTTTGAGCTGAGCCACGCGCTCGGCAATCGGCGTGCGCGCCGTTTCCGGTCGGCTAACCCGCGCCATAACTTCCTCTTTGGGACCGAATGCGATCATCCGGCCGTCCTGCATCATCAGCACGAAGTCGCACACCGCCAGAACGCCGGATCGATGCGCGATGACGACGACGATGCCGCCGCGTGCACGCACGCTCATGATCGCGGCACTCAGCGCCCGCTCGCCTTCCTCGTCGAGATTGGAGTTGGGTTCGTCGAGCACGACGAGGAATGGTTCACCGTAAAGGGCTCTTGCAAGTGCGATACGCTGCCTCTGGCCGGCGGAAAGCGCAGCACCGCCTTCGCCGATCTCGGTTTCATAACCGTTCGGCAGACGAAGAATGAGATCGTGAACACGCGCCGCCCGCGCCGCGGCTACCACCGCCTCAGGCGACATTTCCTTCGCAAAACGGCAGATATTCTGCGCGACGGTTCCTGAGAAAAGCTCCACGTCCTGTGGGAGATAACCGATATGCCGGCCAAGTGCGTCGCCATCCCATTGGTCGAGTGCTGCGCCATCGAGACGAATGGATCCTCTGACGGTCGGCCAAATCCCCATCATCGCCCGAGCCAGGGACGACTTGCCCGAGGCGCTGTAACCGATGATCCCAAGCGCGCTTCCTGCCCTCAGGCCGAAGCTGACATCGGAAATGACGAGGCGCTGGCCCGCCGGCGGCCCGCTTGCCACCCCCTCGACCGTGACCTGCTTGGTCGGAGCCGCAAGCGCAAGCGGAGTCGGAATCTCCGGAATTGTCTTCAACAGGTTCGACAGCCGCGCCCAACTCTGCTGGGCGGAAACGAAACCGCGCCAATTTCCGATCGCCGCTTCCACAGGCGCCAGAGCCCGAGACGTCAGGATCGAACCCGCAATGATAATGCCCGAGGACGCCTGCCCCTGGATGACCAGGATCGCGCCGGTCGCCAGCGTTCCCGATTGCAGGGCAATACGGAAAATCTTCGACAGCGTCGCATAGCCGTTGCCGACATCCGAAGCTTGCCGGGTGATGCTGCGATATTCCGCGTTTTTGCGATCCCAGATTTCACCCATGGTGCCGGCCATGCCCATGGCATGAATGACCTCCGAGTTACGGATCGAGCTCTGCGCAAAGGCATTGCGCATATTGGCGGCTTCGGATTGCTGTTTTGAGAGCGTGCGCGTTCCCTGGTTGGTCATGAACGTCAGGATGGCGAGAACCAGCGATCCGCCGATCGCGATATATCCGATCGCCGGATGGAACAGGAAACAGATCACAATATAGAACGGAAGCCAGGGCAGATCGAACATCGCCGTCGGGCCCATGCCGGACAGGAAGGTTCTGATCTGGTCAAAATCGCGCAATGGCTGAAGCCCGTCCCCGCCGATTTTGACCTTCAACGGTGCCTTGATGAGCGCCCGGAACACACGTCCGTTGGTCATCTCGTCGAGCGCGCCGGCAACGCGCACCAACATCCTGCTGCGCAGGACTTCGAACGCCCCCTGAAAAGCGTAGAGAAAGAGCGCAAGTATTGCCAAAGCCGCCAGCGTCGGTATGCTTTTGCTGGGTATGACGCGGTCATATACCTCAAGCATAAAGAACGAACTTGTAAGATAAAGGATGTTGACAAGCGCGCTTGCTATACCAATGAAGACAAGCCCTCCCTTGCATTTCCGCAAGGCTTTGGACGGCTCGTTGACATCCGCTGCTGAACTCTGAAACACGAAATAATCCCTCTCTTACTGCATCGCACACAAGCAAATATGCGAGCGCGCACCGCAGCTACGGGTCCATCAAGCCCGATCAATCACACGACTGCCTTTGGATCCCGGCGTCGGCGCCGAACTCCGCTTGCAAGCCCATAGCTTATTGCATGAATCCAACCGAAAAGTGACCAAATATTCCAATTTATAGCGAGCGATTTCAGGGATTCTAGCCTAACGCTACGCTAAATACACCGGCCGAAGCAAGTGAAAATCGCAAACCGCCCAATAACGGCTCAGAAAGATGAACGTGTCGCGCGCATAGACCGGATGTTTACTAGGCTATTAACTATAAATTCGACCTATAGTTTATTCTTCTGATGAACGGCGGAAATCTTTTGTCATCGACTAGCTCCCCGGTCCCGACCCCCGACATCAATTCATGATCGGGCCTTCAAGCCGGGAACGGTCGGCCGGCCGAAGACGACCGACACTCTCTGGCATTGGCGGGACTCAGACCAGCAGGTGCGAAGCCTGGCTGCTATGGAACGCGTCCACATTGATGCCAACGCTCAACGAGTCCGTATCGATGTGCGACGCACCATCTGAAATCTTGTACTGGAAGGATTCGCTGACTTTTCCGCTAAGGCCGGCGAGTTTAGCGGCATCGACCGTATAGGTATAGTCGCCATCGCTGTCGACATGGATGACGCCGTATTTCCCGGTCAGCGTCAGGCCATGCTTGTCCACCGCGCTGTCACCGAAACGCCGCAGCAGCACGGTCCCGTTGACGGCACTGTCGTTCTCAAGGAGATTGCCGTGATAGGCGCTGCCGGTGTCGGCCGAGATCTTCAGGCTGTCATGGACCGCGACAATCTTCGGAACGACGGCCGCAGCCACCGTGGCGGTAGGCGTTTCGGTCGTAGCCGGCGGGGTGCTTGTCTGCGGCTGCGCCGGCGCTTCCACATGCTGCTCGACGACGGGCACTGCGGGCGTCTGCTCATTGTTCGATGACGTATCGCTGCTTGTGCTGCCAGCGGCGCTGTCGAGTTCGGCCTGCGCTTGTTCGAGCGTTTTGTTTTCGCCGATCGAGAACGTGTTCTGAGCAGCAATTGCTGCCGGCATCGTCAGCGTCGAGACCAAGCTGTCGATGATATTGTCATAGAAGGACCCTGATGCAGGCCTGTCAACCTTCAGCGCTGACGAAGACAGGTCGTCAAAGACATTGTCATGGATATCGATGTTCTCACGGATATAGCTGGGATTGCCAGCGGCGCTGACGAGGACGCCATACACGCCACCATGTACATAATTTCCGCTGATATCATAGTTCTTGGCGTCACCCTGATCGCCAAGGCCGATGCCGTAGGACCAGCTATAACCGCCGTATCCCGAGATATCATTGTCATGGATGGCGATGTTCGTGCCTGCCTGAGCACTCAACCCAAAGCCGCCTCCGACCAGCGTGTTGCCCTCGACCACGGCATTTACAGCCCGAACCAGCACAAGGACACCCTTGGCGCTGTTGGTCTCCGTCTGCTCCAGATGATTGTCCTTGACCAGGATATTGCTGCTGTTGTTGAGTTGGATGGCGTCTGCTGCTGCACCCTGGCTGTTGGTGACGGTATTGTTGATCAGGGTGACACCGTTGACCTTGTCCATCCAAATGCCATCGGCATGTACGCCGGTCAGGGTGCTGTTCTCAATCGTGATGTTTTGGCTGCTTTGGAAGCTGATCGAGCCGGGCTTTCCAGAAAGGCCCGTATTGGTCACCTCGACGTTGCGCACCGTCCAGTTCGACACATTCCCTGCATATATCGCATTGGCGCCGGTATCGGCGATCTTGATATTCTCGATGACGATATTCGAAGCCTTGGAACCGTGGATGCCATCATTGCTGCTGTGAATGACCGGCGCATCGCCGATACCGTAGCTGCCGATCGTGATCGGAGCGGTAATGCTGCCTGAATATTTCAGGTCGAACTGTTCATTGAATACGCTTCCGGCAGCAAGCAGCACGCTGTCGCCGGGGTTCAGCCTCAAGGATTCGACGGCAGATAACGTCGCAAAAGCTGAACTCTCGCTGGTTCCGCTATTGTGGTCGGACCCTGTTGCTGAATTCACGTAATAGACGGTCATGCTGCGATCTCCCAAAGGTATTGGAAAATCTTTTAATCGCGCATCTCTCTCTGCCTGCTAAAATGAAACACTAAAATGCGTGACATCTCGCAATAATTCTTACGCCTTCCACATAAACATCTTTATGTATTGAATATATCGCGTTGCAACAAAGGTGCACCGCACAATTGCGAGATCCGTTACCTCACACCTGTAGAGGATGTAAGTCTATCTTCAAGGTCACTCGGCAGAATTTCGATCAGCAAGAAACGTTACTTGGTAAACATATGTGACAAGGAAATGACATCAGTTACTTCGGCGGATCGAAAGCGCCAAGCTGAGGCTAGTCGAACAAGATCGAACCGCCACATCGATAATCCGAAGTGGTTATATCGAAATTTCATCTGCGCATCAGCCTGGATTCGTATTCTTATAAATTGCTTTTGAATAAAGATTCTTACACCCTGAAGAAATATGAATTCATGTCTACACATCGGCGTTTTCACTTATTATTAATGAAATAATAACCAGGCGTTTCATCGTCTTGTGCACATTGTACGTGTGTCATTATTACACGATACACCCGAAAATGTTCATCTCCTGTTAATTACGCCCTTGACTCTCTGTATTAAGATATCCTTAATCGAGCCGCTCGCTAAAGGTCAGAATTGACCAGTGAAGAACAATTCAAGGAGAGACATTAATGGCCATTCATGCAACCGATGATACTGCAACATTCTTGGAAACTGACGCCATCTCGGGGAATTTGCTTGCCAACGATACCTCCGACGGCAACCTGTTCCTTCGCTTCTTCGACCAGCAAAGCGTTGGCGCCAAGCAAGGCAACAGCCAGGTCACCGAAATCCAGGGCGACTACGGCACCTTCTTCGTCAAGCCGGACGGCAGCTACACCTATGTCCTGAGCGACGCTGCCAAGGTCAACTTCACCAATGGTGAACTGCTTCAGGAGAAGGTCTCCTACAAGATTTCCGACGGAGCAGGTCATACCGACGTCGGCCTGTTTACCCTGAATATTCAGGGCGTAACCCAGGTGAAGCCGATCGCCGTCGACGACCACTACAGCTTCAACGAAGGCAGCGCCATCGGCGGCAACGTTCTGGACAACGACATTGCCGGCGACAATGGTCATCTCTTTCTTCGCCAGTTTGCCGGCACGAACGTTAGCGGCAGCCCGAGCGCAACGACTGACGTCGCCGGCACCTATGGCACGTTCCATGTCAAGGCGGACGGCAGCTTCACTTATGATCTGGCTGCAGATATCGCCCCCGGCGATCACGTCACGGAAACCATCCAGTATTACAAGATCTCCGACGGCGAAGGCCACACCGATGTCGGCGTTCTGACGCTGAATATCACGGGCACGGATTTTGTTTCGGGCGTCAGCGTCTGATCGTCAATAAAGCAATCCAATGAGCAACGCCCCCCTAAGCGGCGGGCGTTGCTGCCCGTAAACACTTGGTCCAAAGCCGACGTGCATCTGGAACTGTTCTCGGAAAAACTGCCGGCGGATTACTTGCGGCAGCGTTGCCGAAATCGCGCTGTCGCTCCATTACCGACGGCTGCCCAGGTTCGATCGAAGACAGGGCGGAGTTGCGGGCTGATCTCTTTTATGGTGGCGTTGACCCGGCAACGATCGCCCCGTTTCAGCATCGTCATAAGATCGCTATCGAGGGCACTCTTTGCCGCCAAAAGCGTCGCATCGGTAAAATCGTTCCAGAAATAGAACCGGGTTAGAATCATCGACTCGTCGTGAGGCGCGAGAGCGACCGAACGCTTCATCATTCCCGCAAGCGAAAGCGGCTCTTCGGCGATGATCGACTGCACGGCCGCAAGACGAAGCCAAAAATTGCTGTTCGTCGGCATGCACGAAAGCGCATACCGCAGGTATCGGTCCGCACTCGACGCCGCAGCGGCCCAGGCGTCGTAGTTGACATTAACGTTCTGGCGGTCAAGTTGCGCCAGAACAAGGGTCACGCCAGCAGCCACAATGTCGGATCGGCAGTAATGCTCGTCAACCACCTCGGCACTGCGTGACGCATATCTGGTCACGACATCGTCACTTACGGTGTCGCCGTGCTCGATCCTTTCGGCGACGATCGAGATGCTGGCCGTTCTGATCGAAGCGTAGAGCTCCCGACCGGCCAGCATCACAAAGACGACGGTGACGATGATGAAAGCGATCCTGCTGACCGAAACGAACTGACTGCGGATCATCAGCTTTCGGTATAGTATCGCGAATAACGCTTATAATAATATTCGCTCGAACCGAATGTCCGGTAAAGTTTCATCTGCGACGGGTCGACCTTGGTCAATATGGTGCCGACGCACTTCGCGTAGAGTTCCGGCTCGGACAGCAGGGTCGACTGCACGACCTTGCGCGACGTCTTGCCCCACTCGATAACGAAAACCACCGCATCGAGCTTCGAATTGATTGCGCGCGCATCCACAACCGGCGCGAGGGGTGGAAGGTCAACGATAATATAGTCGAAGCTTTGACGCGCCGTTTCAAGAAGCTGATCCATGCCGCGTGACGCAAGCAGTTCCGACGAGTGCGGAACACGATACCGTGCCACCGTCGGCAAAAATGCAAGCTTAGTTTTCGGATCGAGAAGGATCAGATCCTTGAGCGGACGACCATCGACGATCGCCTCGAGCAAGCCGGCCTCGGCATGGCGGCCGATCGCCCGGGTGGCGCCGGGATTGCGCATGTCGCCATCGATAAGCAAGCAACGCGCACCCTGCATTGCCAGAAGCTTGGCAAAATTGATGGATGTCGTCGACTTACCCTCGCCGGGCAAGCTCGACACGACGCCGATGACCTTGCAGCGCTGATCGGCTGCACTGAGGTCGATGGCAATCTTGGCGCTTCGAAGCGTCTCGGCAAATGCCGAAAGCGGATGCTCCTCGACATAGGTCGTGGTCTTCCCGCCCCTGGCGATGCTGCGTGGATTGCTGGGATCAACGAGCGTCGGATCCTCGACGTTATTTTCAACCAGCGGCATGACGCCGAGAGACTCGACGTCGAGGACCTCGCGGACATCATCGCCGGTGCGGAAGAACCGATCCCGGAATTCGCGGAAAGCGCCTATGCCGCTTCCGACTGCACATCCCAGGAACATCGCAAAAGCGACGACCAGGGCGCGCTTCGGAGCACTCGGCTTCGTCGGGGTCTCCGCCGTCGTGATGATGCGTGCGGCGGTGATCGGAAAGCTCTGCTGCTGAATGGCTTCCTGGTAACGCGTCAGGAAGCTCTGGTAGAGGTTCTTGTAGGTATCGCGCGTACGCTCGAGTTCGCGAAGCTGCACCTGCGTTTCGCCGGCGCTTGCGGCAATGCCCGTCGCCTGTGTCACACTGTCGCGCAAGGAATTTTCGCGCGATTTCGCGACCTGCAGTTCGCTTTGGTAGCTCTCGGCGATGCGGTTCAACTCATCGAACATGAGCCGTTTATATTCTTCCATTTCCGCACGAAGCCGAACAGCCTGGACGTGATCGGGACCGAGCCGCGCTTCAATTTCGGTCTCGAGCTTGGAAGCCTCCAGATATTTCTTGCGCAGGTCGTTCGAAATCGAGCTGTCGAGCACATCCGTGACGATCGCATCGGTCTGCTTGGCATCGATGATCGACTTGACGCGGGCATATTTCGCCTCGGCCTTTGCCGTCTCGGCCTGTGCATTGATCAATTGAGTGTTGATCTCGGAAAGCTGCTGCTCGCTGATCAGTGTACCGGAGCCGGCCTCGACAAGCCCATGCTCGCTGCGGAATTTCTGAACCGCAAGGTCGGTGTCCAGCGCTTGCTGACGCAGCTCTTCGATACGCTCCTGCAGCCACTCGCCGGCCCGGCGTGTCGCCTCATATTTCGAATTGAGCTTGTCAACCAGATAGACGTCGGCGATGGCAGCCGCGATATCACGCGCCAGATCCGGCGACTGCGAGGTATAGCTGACATCGAGCACATAGGATTTGCCCACGCGTTCGACATCGATATTGCCTGCGACGGTCTCCGCAGCGCTTCGCCGCTTCATTTCCGGATCGGGTGCGACGACTGCGTCATCGGCAAACCATGACCGGAAATTCACAAAGGATTTCAGCGTCGAGACGGAAAAAAGCGAGCTTTTCGGCGCCATGAACACCGGATTGTCGACGAGTTTCAGTTTGTCGACGACGGCATAGGCGATCGTGTCGGACTTCAACAACTCGACCTGACTGAGGACAGTCCCTTCGTCATCGTCCATCTGACCGAAAGCGGCCAGCTGGTTGATCACCTGGTTGTCGCTGCGGTCGATCAGCACGCTTGTATCGGCAGTGTAGACCGGCACCGAGGTCAGCACATAGACAATGCCGAGAATGGCGAAGGCGAAACCACACGCCGCAACCATCCGCCACTGTCGGCGGGCAATTGCGATGAGCTTATCGAAATCGATGAAGTCAGCTTCGTTTCCGGTATCGCGGGAGGGGTCGATACGTGGCGTAAGTTTATCTGGCGATAGCAATTTCGATCTCCAACAAAGGCGTCAAGCGCTAAGATCTAAGGGCAATTCCAGCTATTGTATGACCGGCACACTCTGACTCGTCGACTGCGTCGTATCGGTAGACGACTGCCCTCCCGAGCCTGTGCTAACGATTATAGTCGCGGTCGTAGTCGTTGTCGTTGAACTCGAATCCGAGTCCGAGCCGGCATTCGAAACCTGCAGCGTACCGGCAGTCGTCGCGGCACCCTCGAAGGGCGTGCCATCATCGGCACCCGGCCCCGTCCGGCCGATCGACCCATTGTTGCCGATGCCAGATGCGGCGGCTGCCGCACTTCCACCCGGGCCGAGCGCCGCGGTTCCACCTTCGGCGAGAACCTTCGCAAAAGCGGCAAGGAGCGGCGCAAGATTTGGATCAGCGCTCGCCGCCTCGGCGACGGCCTTTTCGATGGCCAGCTTGAATTGCGGATCCGTTACCTGGCAGCTGTTTGCGGCCCTCCCAAGACCGGCACCGATAGCAGCCATCTGTGCGGCATCGGCCTTCTTGGCCTGCTCGATCACCGGCGACAGCGCGTCATTGCTGCTCCCTACCAGCGCGCGGACGTGCGACGACAGAACCAGCGGATCGGACATTTCAAGGAGAGCGGCGGGGTTGGCTGTAAATCCACTGATATCGACGGAACTCAGATTTGAAAGCCGCACGCAAGCTGCCGCAAAAGCGCTTGAGTTCATGCCGACAACCGTGGTGACGACAATTCCGCTATACGCAAGCTTACGATAAACACCTGACCTTGCCACAACCATCGTCCTTCATCAAATCGCTATATAGGCCGCCGGCATTGATCATTGGTGATCGATGCCGGCCCGCCTATTTCAATCAATTTCCAAGATCTTGTACGGCGTTACGGGTATCATTCGCATCGTCGGCCACTCCGGAAACAGTGGACGATACCGAGTTTACGATGTCAAGGAACTTGACCAGTTCAACAGAGGCCGAATTGGAAATATAGATAATATCCTTGTCTTCCATCTTGAATTGCTGAGCAGCAAATAAGGTGGCCGGATCACGAAGGTTGGCTCGAACTATCACCGGAACCGTTTCACCCGCAAATCTCGTCGTGTCCACATGCATCGCCTGAACCGTTTTCTTGGGGACAAGGCGATAAAGCATGACCTGGGCCGGATCCGCGCGGTCGTCACGCAGGCCGCCCGCCTTCGCGATAGCCTCGCCAAGGGTCAGGTCGGATTCTTCGAAATCGAAGCGCCCGCTGGTACCTGCGGCACCCAGCGCAAGGAATGTGCGACGCTCATGATCGATCGAGATCGTATCATCCGGTGCGACGTAGATGTTTTCCGCCGGGTTCTTCAAGAGCGTGTTGTAGGCGACGGTCGCGATCTTGCCGCGGCGCTGCAGCGTCACATTCGTTTCGATATTGTTGGTCGTCAAACCGCCTGCGGCGGAAATGACATCGAGAACGCGCTCACCGGCCGGGCTGATCTCGATGCGCTGGGGATTGTTGACATCACCGAGCACAGCCACCTGGCTGGAGCGGCTCGTCGTCGTCGTAATGACCACCTGCGGCTCGATCGCGCGGCTCGCCAGGCGATCCTCGACATCCTGCTCCACGGTCTCCTTGAGGCGGCCGGCAGCCGGAACCCTGCCCGCATAGGGAATTGTGATCGTTCCGTTTCTATCGATAGTCTGGCTCGGCAGAGAGATGTAGTTGCCGGGTCGGCTGCCGGCATCGGACGGAATGAAGAGACCGCCGGACTGAGCTTCGAAGATGGCGACCTCAACGACGTCACCGTACCCAAGCGGAATTTCGGGCGCCCCGCCTCGACCGCCGCCAAAGCCCTTGAAGGAAGTTGGCTGGGGAGAAGTAAAATACGGGAGAACGTTCTTGCTGAGATCAATCAGGGCGTAGTCGATACCGACGCGACGCTCCTTCGTTGTCACTTTCACTGCCGCATCCCGATCAACATCTTTGTGATCAGGACCGGATCTTGGCAACGAGGTGCAGCTTGCCAATATAGTCGTTAGCGCTACAACAATGGCGACGCGTGTACTACCGATACGAGAACAACCCATAGAATAACCTGTGTTGACGCCCCTGAAGCTACTGCCCCGCAATCTGACAAAATACAAGACGATCCCCGATCAATAACACTGAAAGCCGATTAACATTCCCCTAACTGTGGCAGGCTGGCAACGCCGAGCCCCTTAGGAAGCGAAAAACGACTTCGGTCCGACTTTTCTGGCGTCGCAACAATCCGAAGGCTGCCCCCGCTATAAAATTTCTTGGGTTTCAGAGTCAACCGTTCGCACCTGCACAATCGATCTTTTCCGAAAATCTTATTAAAATCCATCCATTTAAACTTTAAGTGGTTAACGGCCGCTCATATGCCATGTCCGCGTCTCCATTGTTGCGCCCGAGACTTATCGCGACAACCGCACTGAGAAAGGCCGAATAAAACACGGCGAAACCCGGTATCTGCAGCGAGAAATCGACCGCTGCATGAAGGGCGACCAAAACCGTCCCCGCCAGGCCAAGAAGAACATAATGCCTGAGGCGCCGCCTTTGGGCGAACCCGCGCCAGAAAACTTTGGCAAGGACCGAGAAGGCAAGGATCGCCGCTATCGGGAACAATATTCCGAGGCCCAGAAATCCTTCCAGATAGAAATTGTGTGCGCGGTCGAAGATGCCGAAAATCCCGCAGGCCGGATCGCGGTAGGCGGAAAACACGGTCCGGAAGGTTCCGAGCCCCGTCCCCGTCAACCAATGGTCCGAAACGGCACGCAATATGCCCGGCAGGATACAGAACCGATCATCATCCTCGAGCCGCCGCTCTTGCGCACGCAAAATCGCCTGGCCTGCAAACATCGCCAAGAGCACCACGACGAAACCAATCGCCGAAAGGATTTTCAGCATCGAACGCCATTTTGGCGCCGGTTTCAGATGACGCCTCGATCCGCGCCAATTGAGAACAAGCCATGGAAAATAGATGAGGGCGGCAACAAAGGTGGCAAATATCCCGGCGCGTGAGCGGCTCAGCATCAGCGCGGTGAAGCATGCGCATAAGAGCAGGATGTAGATCCACGATCTCAAGAGAAGCGCGTTTCGGCCCGGTTCGCCGGGCGGATAGTTCGAATAGGCACGGACAACGTCCCGGACCAGGGTCAGCATGAGCAGCGTTCCAAGCCCGAGGAAGGTCGCAGCGGTATTGCGGTTGACGAAGACCGCGGTCAGGCTGTCGAGATAGGCGTGTTTGTCCACGACGATCAGGATGTTGGGAAACAGCGAAAACTGCAACAGACCGAAAACAGCGATGATGCCTGCCGAAAGCCCGAGGCCGGAGAGCACTTTGCGCGCGCGCTGATCTGTATCGCATAACAGAAGCCCGGTCAGGAACGTGACGAAAGGCAGCGCGACCCAGAGGGTCGACGCGAGCGTATCGGCCGGTTCGACCGAGATCGCCGCATACTGGACATCTGCCAGGTCCCGGGCAGCATTCCAGGCAGGATTTGCCAGCCAATCGGAAGGCAGCTCGATGGTCTGGACGAAGGTCCACCCCGTCAGCACGACAAGCAAAAGCAAAGCGACACTGAAAACCCATCGGCTTTGTCGCGGCTCTCCGAACAGCAGTGCTGAAATGATGGCAAGCGCAAAGATTGCGATCGCGGCGAAGGCGAAGGGAAAGGGCGTGACGCTGCCGAACGGAATGAGTGTCAGTATAACCAGGCTAATAAAGGCGGAGAGAAGAACCTCTCGCAAGACCGGCCTGTTGATCAGATTGGACAGCATCAGAGTTTATTTACCAAAGCAAACGCGATCAAAAGCCGTGAGGCAACCGCTGCGATCATTTATTCATGCTAATTTAAGTTGCAGATCAAGCGCTTGAATGTTAAGGTCTGACAGAAATCCATATCGTTTAAAATTGTCGCGAAAGGTTTAAACCAATCGAGACAAGCCCCGGCTATGCTCCTTCAAGCAGCAGGAACGGGACAGACGTTCTGCAGCCAATACTTGGCAGATCACTAAATCGCCATGCCATTGACTGAGACAAAAGGCAAGCCTGATCTCAATCGGTTGCCCGTAACGGGGATTTAAGAGATGAAGAAAACAGTCGTTACACTTCTGGCACTGGCCTTTACAGCCGGCAATGCATGCTCGGCATTTGCCGCCGGTCCCGCAGGATTTGCCCGCGGTCTGACCGATAGTTCGTCGGTCAGCTATATCTCGGAAAAAGACAAGATCATTCCGCCTTTCGCCCAGGTGCTGTTCTGCGCCCAGAACCCGGCCGAATGCCGCGACAACAATGGCTTGGCAGTCATTGCGCTGACGGACAAGCAAATGCTGCAACTGAAGGGTGTCAACACCGCCGTCAATCGTACGATGATCGGCCGGAACGACTCCCGCAGCGAACTGAATGGCGACGTCTGGAAAGTGAATGTGCGCAGCGGCGACTGCGAAGATTTCGCATTGACCAAACGCAGCCGCCTGATAGCGATGGGCTGGTCATCGCGCGCGTTGCGGATCGCGACCGCATATACGCCCTCCGGTGAAGGACATGCGGTCCTCGTCGTCAGAACCGACAAGGGCGATCTCGTCCTCGACAACAGGAAAAGCACCATCAAGAACTGGCGCGAGACCGACCTGCGCTGGGACAAGATTCAATCGGGAACAGACCCCTACGTCTGGTACCGGCTGTAGCAGCCGAGCAACGACACAGACCGATTGATCCTGTTTCCGGATTGAAGTCGAGCCGCTCTGACGAGCGGCTCGACTTGTCATATCTTCCACATAAACCTATGTTTTGGCTGTCGACGGGGTAGCCGGCAGCAAGCTGCGATGCCCGGAGTTCGATGTCCGATGTGGGTACCAAGGCGATCTTCGGTATTGTCTTTTCGTCCAGATTAACTAAGACGAACTCATGCTGCGACGCAGCATGACGTTCTACTCTAATGATTTGAGGGAATTATGCGCATCACGATGATTGGATCAGGCTATGTCGGCCTCGTTTCAGGCGTTTGCTTTGCGGATTTCGGCCACGACGTCATCTGCGTCGACAAGGATCTGAGCAAGATCGAAGCCCTTCGCGAAGGGCGCATTCCGATCTACGAACCGGGTCTGGAGCAACTGGTCGCCGAAAATACCAGCACCGGCCGGCTGTCGTTTTCGACGGATGTCGGCGAAAGCGTCCGCAGCGCCGACGTCGTGTTCATCGCAGTCGGCACGCCGTCCCGGCGCGGCGATGGCCACGCGGATCTCTCCTATGTGTACGCCGCAGCGCGCGAGATTGCCACCTACGTGGAAGGCTTCACCGTTATCGTCACCAAGTCGACGGTTCCGGTCGGCACGGGAGACGAAGTCGAACGCATCATGCGCGAAACCAACCCTGCGGCGGATGTCGCCGTGGTTTCCAATCCCGAATTCCTGCGCGAAGGCGCGGCGATCGAAGATTTCAAGCGCCCTGACCGCATTGTCGTCGGGCTGAACGACGATCGGGCGCGTGAAACCATGACTGAGGTCTATCGTCCGCTTTATCTCAATCAGGCCCCCCTGGTCTTCACCACCCGCCGCACCTCGGAACTGATCAAATATGCAGCCAATGCATTTCTCGCGATGAAGATCACCTTCATCAACGAGATCGCCGATCTCTGCGAACGGGTCGACGCAAACGTCCAGGACGTCTCGCGCGGCATCGGTCTCGATGGCCGTATCGGCGCCAAGTTCCTGCATGCCGGCCCGGGTTACGGTGGCTCCTGCTTCCCCAAGGATACGCTTGCCCTTGCCAAGACGGCGCAGGATTACGACGCGCCGGTCCGGCTGATCGAGACGACGATCTCGATCAACGACAACCGCAAGCGGGCGATGGGACGCAAAGTCATCTCGGCCGTCGGCGGAGACATTCGCGGCAAGAAGGTCGCGATTCTCGGCCTGACCTTCAAGCCGAACACCGACGACATGCGCGACAGCCCGGCGATCGCAATCATCCAGACCCTGCAGGATGCCGGGGCCCAGGTGGTCGGCTACGATCCCGAGGGCATGGAGAATGCCCGCAAGGTGATCGAGAACATCGAATATGCAAGTGGCCCTTACGAAGCGGCGGCCGGCGCGGATGCGCTTGTCATCGTCACCGAATGGAACCAGTTCCGCGCGCTCGATTTCAATCGCCTGAAGCAGTCGATGCGCGCTCCGATCCTGGTCGATCTGCGCAATATCTACCGCAGTGACGAGGTCCGCAAATACGGCTTCACCTATACCGGTATCGGCACCAATCTCTACCAGGACGTGACCCACTCCTGAAATAGATGAACATCTGATCGTCCTGACGCCGCGGAGCATAGCCCGCGGCGTTTGCTTTTAGAGCGTGATGTCGAAACAGTGTAAGCGGTTTTCGGCCGACACCGGGCTCGTCGATTTAGAGCGCCGTGCGTCCTTTTCGGACGCACAAAGGACGCTCTAACACGTTGAACCTGCGCATCATTCTTTCCGAAAATCGATTCCGATTTTCGGAAAGCATGATGCGCTAGAGGATCCCGACCCGCGTCCCCTTTATCGTCAGCACGGTCAGCCGGCCCGTCGCCGAAACCGCGGTGTCGATGCCGATGCGTTGCGGACCGAATGTCGGGGTTCGCGCCGGGGTATGGCCGTGAATCACGAGGACAGGAAGCTGCGGCCCTTCCTCCAGGAAGGGCTGACGGATCCACATGAGGTCGCTGTCCTTTTGCTTCTTGAGGTCGATGCCCGGCTTGATGCCCGCATGGACAAAGAGGACCCTTCCCATCCGCAGCATGATCGGCAGCGATTCCAGGAATTCGATATGCCGTTCGGGAATCATGTTCCGAATGACGCGGGCAATCGTTTCGCTTCCGGCCGCCGACTGCAGCAGATGCTCGATATCGATACCGTATGAGTGCAACGTCTCCGTTCCGGCAAAGCCGAGCCATTCGAGAATGCGCGCCGGTTTGCGATAGAGCTGCACCAGTTCCGAATCGTGATTGCCGCACAGGACGAACCGCTGAAATCCCGGCGGGGGGCTCTTGCTCAGGAACTCCAGCACAGCACTCGAATCAGGCCCGCGATCGACATAGTCGCCGAGCATGACGATGAGTTTCGGTCCCGGAATGCGGGCGGCGTCCGCCTCGATGCGGCGATGCGCCTCGACAAGCTCATTGTAACATCCGTGAACATCGCTCATCGCGTAGACCGCAGCGAATTCGCCTTCGGCAAACGTCAGCCGAGCGCGTCTATTACGGTTGCCAGCCAGTCTCGGTATCTGTTGTCGCCACGGCCCTAGATAGTTAAACATGTAACCCATTTATGAGACCCGACCGGATGACGGGCTGTCGGAAATAATCCATCTCTTGTCCATCGCTGCAACGGCATGAGGCTCAGTGAAGGATGATTGTCCATCCTTGTAGCTGCCGATTGAAAGCGCAAGGGAATCCTGCGTAGTCTTCGCCTGAGCGCGTAGCGCCTGACCGGTTTGCGTGTCGCGGTGAACGGACGACAATGCATTCTCGACCTCTTCGATGGCGCTTTCTCGAAATTTTGCAGGCAGATCGGTTGTCGGAGGCACGTGGCCACGCCCACTCAAGCAACTCGCCAGTGATAGTAGCACTACTGTCGCGAGAAACAGCAATCTGTAATTGTTCATATCTGGGAGAGCGCTACGGTTAATATTCCGCTATATTTTAATATATGACGGTTAATCCGTCGTTAAGCGGAGCGCATATGGTGTTTCACGTCATCTTTGCGGTTAATATTTCCCGAGTGGAAGAATCGCGGCTGTCGGATTTCCACAGGAGAGACCTTCGAAAAAGCTGCATTAATCAACTAAAACGAGAGCGTACACGAAAAAATGAACGTTAAAGAAGATCGCGCTTGACGCCCCCGCGGGGCAGCATAAAGATGGTGCGTTGCGAGCGTGAATGACATTCTTGATTGGGAATCTCAGATCCAAAATTGCGGGGTGCAAAGTGGAAACTGCGGTTGATTCGAAACTTATCGAGGCAATCACCTACGACGAAGACAGCCGGCATCTACGGGTCTATCTGACCAACGGTCAGAGACGAGAATATGAAGGCGTTCCCAAGGGTGTCGTCGTCGGGTTGACGATGGCGGAATCCCCGGGAAATTTTTACATGAAGGCAATCAGGGGCAAATATCCTCCTCGCCCCTAAAGTCTTATCGATAACGGACGATGGGATCATCGTGCCAGCAAAGATGCGGGACCGGCAATCGTCGGTCCCGCAAATCAGTCTCCCGCCAGCTAAAGCTTGTCGCCCAAAAGTGTGCAGCGGTTTTGCGACCACGACATGCGTAAAACCAAGACCTAAAGCGCCAGGAGCGAATCTGAAAGATTGCGACGCGCTTTAGAGGTGTACGCTTCAATAATCGCCGAGAAAATCGCGGACCGCATTGATCTCAAGCGGCGCAATCTCGTGTCCACCGGGATGCCAGACCACCCTGACATCAGCCCCTCGGCTCTTAAGATGGTCGGACAGCGCCTCGGTCATGGGAACGGGAGCGATCGGATCTCGCTGCCCTGCCGTCACCAGCACCTTTTTTCCCGCAAGCGTCGACTGGTCTTCAGGTTGAAACGGAATGAGCGGGTGCATCAAAACCGCAGCATCGAAGATACCCTTCTCGATCAGCACGTTGGCAAGAATATTTGCGCCGTTTGAAAAACCCAGGCCGAGAATCTTGGAAGCCCGGTGCTCGTCGGCAAACGCCTTGACGTAGGCGGCCATCTTTTCCGTCGCTCGCAAGAGGTCGGGCATATCGTAGACCCCCTCCCCGGTGCGGCGAAAGAATCGCGCCGCGCCATGTTCGGAAACATCTCCGCGCGGCGAGAGTATCGTCGCCTCGGGCAGCAGGCGCCGGCCGAAGTCGAAGAACTGGTTTTCGTCACCGCCGGTGCCGTGCAGTACCAACAGGATGGGTTTATCCGGTGCACCGGCATACAGCCGGTGCACATATCCGGTTTCGGTCATATCGCCTCTCCTTACGCTTCGAGCGGCTGCAGATGCTGCTCGAGCAGCGCGCGAAGATGGGCGTGCTGCTGCGGCAGCTTCAGGGCTTCGCCGAGATGGGCCGTATCTTCGTCGCGATCGAAGCCGGGCTCATTGGTCGCGACCTCGAACAGCACACCGCCCGGCGTGCGGAAATAGATCGCCCAGAAATAATCGCGGTCGATCACTGGCGTGACCTGGTAGCCGGTGTCCATCAGTGCCTTGCGCACTTCGAGCTGCTTCTCGCGGTTTTCGACGGCGAAGGCGACATGGTGAACGGAGCCGGCGCCGGGAAGCGCGCGGGCAATGTTCGGCATGGTTTCGAGATCGATGAGATGCGCGCCATTGCCGGAGGGTTTGATCAGCCGCTTGACGCCATCCCTTTCCTCAGACACCTCGTAGCCCATGAACTTCAGGAGTTCGGCCGTGGCGCCCTCGTCCCTCAGCCGCATGGCGACAGAGTGGAAGCCGCGAATGGCATGGTCCTCGCTGATGCCGCCCTGTGCCCAGGGCTGACGCGCATCATCCCTGACCTCGACGAGCGCGAAGCCGTCGCCATCGGGACCGGAGAAGTTCAGCCTCTTTTCGCCGAAACTTTCCTCCGCCTTCAGTCCGCCGAGACCGAGCGCGGCCAAGCGATCGCTCCAGAAGCCGAGCGAGCCTTGCGGAACGGAAAACACCGTCGTGCCGACCTCCCCGGTGCCGGGACGGCCCTGCGCCATCTTCGGGAACGGGAAATAGGTCATCACGCTGCCGGGCGTGCCGATCTCGTCACCGTAGTAAAGGTGATAAACGTCAGGCGCGTCGAAGTTGACGGTCTTCTTGACGCGGCGCAGGCCGAGCGCATTGGTGAAAAACTGGTTATTGGTGCGGGCGTCCTGCGCCATCGACGTGACGTGGTGCAGACCCTTGATCTGATCGAGCATGTGAGACCCCTTTCATGCCCGCCGTTGCGGGCTTTCGATGAGGCTAAGATGCGCGCTGCAGCTCCTGCGGAACAGACCCTTAGATCAAAACGCATTGTCTTCTTTTAGTGAACGAATGCTCGCTTACGTTCACAACTAGGCTTCGTGGGGATTGGCCGGCAATTGCCAGTCGATCGGTTCGCGTCCGCGCGACTGCAGGAAGGCGTTCGCCTTCGAAAAATGCCCGCAGCCGAAAAAGCCGTTATGGGCGGAAAGCGGCGAGGGATGCGGCGCCCGGAGCACGAGATGCCGCGTTGTATCGACGAAGGCGGCCTTGCGCTGGGCATAGGAACCCCAGAGCATGAAGACGACGGATTCGCATTCATCATTGACCTTGCGGATGACGGCGTCGGTGAAGCGCTCCCATCCCTTGCCCTGATGAGCCGCCGCCTGTCCTTCCTCGACCGTCAGCACGCTGTTCAGCAGGAGCACGCCCTGTCTTGCCCAATGCTCGAGAAAACCGTGACGTGCCGGCACTATGCCGAGATCCGTTTCCATCTCCTTGTAGATATTGACGAGGGAGGGCGGGATGCGCACACCCGGCCGGACACTGAAGCACAGCCCATGGGCTTGCCCGAGCCCGTGATAGGGGTCCTGGCCGAGGATGACGGCCTTGACGTTGGAGATCGGCGTCAGATCGAGGGCGCGGAAATATTCGCTGCCCTTGGGGAAAATCCGCTTTCCGACTTGCTTCTGCGCGATGAGGAAGGATTTGAGCTGTTGCATGTAGGGGCTTGAAAACTCCCCCTCCAGCGCAGCCTTCCAACTCTCCTCGAGACTGACGGATGTATCGCTCATCTAGGAAAATCCTTCGCATAGGACGAAACAACAGACACACGGTTCTAACAAAATCGATCTACGCTGCAATGCCTGCTGGATCAGCAATGGGTCTACGCCCTCAGAATTCAGCAAGAGAAGATTGCAAAAGCCTGCGTGAAACATCATCCTCCGTGTTTAACTATATGTGAGCTTTGGTGTTTACGCCGGCAGGCGGCCTGAGTAGAAACTTGATCGTGCAATCGGAGCCATGTCTTCCTATGAAATTCGGCACCAGCGGCCTTCGCGGACTTTCAGTCGATCTCAAGGGACGCGCCTCTGCTCTCT